>ERZ773235.1558-NODE-1558-length-22825-cov-5.266798_pt1 | contig 22825 bp, 23 predicted proteins | sample MGYA00580522_ERZ773235 | MGnify/ENA primary metagenome ERZ773235 (study PRJEB29015, sample SAMEA2737797) | human gut metagenome | biome: human gut; feature: human-associated habitat; material: faeces | place: China | collected 2012 ...
CCTTGTTTACAGCCTCCAGGATATCCTGGGTGCTGGGATTCATGGTCTGCCCGCCGGAAATGATCTTGTCCACGCCCAGATTCATGAATACATCCGCAAGGCCTTCTCCGGCGCAGACGGAAACCACGCCAATGGGCTTCTCAGGTTCGGCGATCTTGGGAGCCTTGTCCTGCTCGTGCAAAACCTTCTCCGTGTGCTGCAGGCGCATATTCTCCACCTTGACGGTGATGAAATGGCCGTACTCAATGGCCTCGTGCAGAGCCTTGCCGGGGTCGTTGGTATGCACATGGACCTTGATGATCTCGTCGTCGTCCACCAGCACCAGGCTGTCGCCCAGGCTGTTCAGGAAGGCCCGGAGCTTTTCGGGGTCATTCTTATTCTCCCGGCCAATGATGAACTCGGTGCAATAGGTAAAGGTGATGTCCTCGGTATTGAAGTCGGAGAAGTTGGCAGCTTCCTTGGTTGCGCCATTCTCGGCCCCGTCCTCAGGGACGACCACATCCTGGCCCTGCAGGGCCAGCAGCATGGCTTCCAGTGCCAGCGTCCAGCCCTTGCCGCCGGCATCCACAACTCCCGCCTTTTTCAGCACAGGGTTCTGGTTCACGGTATCGGCCAAGGCGATCTTTGCCTCTTCCAAGGCAGCCATCTGGACAAACTCCACATCGTTCTTCTCCTGGGCGGCGGCAGCAGCCTTGGCGGCAGCCAGCCGGGAGACGGTGAGGATGGTGCCCTCGGCGGGCTTCATAACGGCCTTGTAGGCAGCGTCCACGCCTTCCTGCAGGGCCTGGGCCCACAGGATACCATCGCAGCTGTCATGGCCCTTCAGCGCCCGCTTCAGGCCCTTGAAGAGCAGAGACAGGATCACGCCGGAGTTGCCCCGGGCGCCCCGCAATGTGGCGGAAGCGGCGGTCTTGGCCACGGCGTACAGCTCGGAGCCGTCCACGCCCCGCAGATCGTTGGCTGCGGCGTGGATGGTCATGGACATATTCGTGCCGGTGTCGCCATCAGGCACGGGGAAAACGTTCAATTCATTCAGATCCTGCTTGTGGATCTCGATCGAGGCGGCTGCGCTGAGGATCATTCGCTTCAGTTCAGCCCCAGAAATGGTCTGCAATTGTTGACACCTCCGAAATTTATCCAATCATCATGGAATCGATATAGACATTCACCGCACGGACCTTCGTCCCGGTACACTTGGTAACCACATAGCGGACCTCGGAAATGATCGAGGTGCCAACGGCGGACAGATTGACGCCGTTGTCCACAATGATGTGCAGATCAATGGAAATGGAATCATCGTCGTTAAAGGTCACGCGAACGCCCTTATCCACGGATTCCTTGCGCAGCAGATGATAGACATCATCCTTCATGCTGCGGGCAGCCATGCCCTTCACGCCGAAGCAATTGGACGCGGCCGTACCCACAATGCCGGTGTAAACACCGGTGGAAACATTGACGGTGCCGTTTGCATTTTCATGACGGATCATAGAGAGTCCTCCTTTTGAAGATAGGCTTCCCTTGGGGGAAGCTGTCGCGGCCCAAAGGGCCGTGACTGATGAGGGGCGGCTGGCAGGCCCGACACTGAAGCAGCCTCGGCAGTCCTACTCTAATAAGGCGAAGACTTCCCTGCAAAGTTTTCTCCTCAGTGTACCGCGTCCCGCCCCTCATCCGGCCCGCCTTTGGCGGTCCACCTTCCCCCAGGGGAAGGCTTGCATTACACCATGCTCTCTTCCCAGCAGTCGGGAGCGGTGAGGCCCATCATCTTCACGACGGTGGGCGCTACGTTGGCCAAGCCGAAGTGGCCGTCCTTGATGTGCCACTCGCGGTTCTTGTCATAGATGATAAAGGGCACAGGATTCAGAGAATGGGCAGTCCGGACAGAGGTCTTGCCCTTCTTGGTCTCTGTCATCTGGTCGGCGTTGCCATGGTCGGCAGTGATAAGGACCGTATAGCCGTACTTGTCGGCGGCATCGATGATGGCCTTGACGCTCTTGTCCACGCACTCCATGGCATAGACAACGGCGTCATACACACCGGTGTGGCCCACCATATCGCCATTGGGGAAGTTGCAGCGCAGGAACTGGAACTTGTGGGACGCCATGTTCTCCACCATCTTCTCGGTGATCTCCTTGGACTTCATGGCAGGGGCCTGCTCAAAGGGGATCACATCGGAGGGGACCTCCTCGTAGACCTCCAGATTCTCGTCCACCTTACCGGAACGGTTGCCGTTCCAAAAATAGGTCACATGGCCAAACTTCTGGGTCTCGGACAGGGCGTACTCATGAATACCGGCGGCGCAGAGGACCTCGGTCAGGGTGTTCTTGATGACAGGGGGCTGGACCAGATAGTCGGTGGGGATCTTCAGGTCTCCGTCGTACTGCAGCATACCGGCAAAGAGGACGCCGGTGTAATCGCCCCGGTCGAACTTGTCGAAGTCCTTCCGGTCAAAGGCCAGAGAGATCTCCTGGGCGCGGTCGCCCCGGAAGTTAAAGAGGATCACGCTGTCGCCGTTGGCAATTTTGGCCACGGGCTGGCCGTTCCGGGCCACCACAAAGGCGGGCAGGTCCTGGTCGATGCAGTTCTCCTCGGCGCGGTAGGTTTCGATTGCCTCCTTGGCAGAGGCGAACTGGCGGCCCTGACCCTGAACATGGGTCCTCCAGCCGGCCTCCACCATGGGCCAGTTGGCTTCGTAGCGGTCCATGGTGATCTTCATACGGCCGCCGCCGGAGGCGATGGCGTAGTCGCAGCCGGGGGTATTCAGCTCGGCAAGCACAGCCTCCAGCTGGGACACATACTCCAGAGCAGAGGTAGCAGGCACGTCACGGCCGTCCAGCAGGATGTGGCAGTAGACCTTCTTAGCGCCCTCCTTGTGGGCCTCCTTCAGCATAGCGATCAGGTGGGAGATGTTGGAATGGACGTTGCCATCGGACAGCAGGCCCAGGAAATGCAGGGCATGGCCGGAAACGGCATTGTCCAGCAGCTTCTTCCAGGTAGCGGACTCATACAGCGCGCCGGACTCAATGGACTCGCTGACAAGCTTGGCGCCCTGGGAATAAATCTGGCCGCAGCCCAGAGCATTGTGGCCAACCTCGCTGTTGCCCATATCGTCATCGGTGGGCAGACCAACGGCAGTGCCGTGGGCCTTCAGATACGTATGGGGGCAGGTAGCGAGCAAATGGTCCAGAGTAGGGGTATTGGCGTTCTTCACAGCATCGCCGCTGCCGCCGTCGCCCTTGCCGACGCCGTCCATAATGACAAGTACAATGGGTTTTTCCATAAGTAGTACCTCCAATATCTATAACTTTACACGGGATAGGTCTTCTAAAATGGCATGATACCAGTTGTATTATTTTACATCAGAAACGGGAAACTTACAACTCTTTTTTTATTTTTTCCGTTCCGAACAAAAAAACTTCCGGGTGTCCCCAAAAATGAGTGATAATCCCGGAAGTTTTAATTTTCTGTGAAGCGACTCTGCCGTCTTTCCCCCGTTCACAGATGCAGCCTGGAAAAGATTCCGGATTATCGGCTGTATCTTCCCTTTTTCTTCTTCGGCCGGAAAATCAGGATTCCAAGGCCAACCAGCGCCAGGGTAAATCCGATGAGCGCCAGGCCTACGCCGGAGCCGGAGTGCTTCTCAGGCTCCGTGGGGTCCGTGGGGAAGGTATAGGGGAATGTGGTCTGCCCCGTAGGGGCTGTAGCAGCCTCCGTGGTCGGCGCAGTGGTGGGAGCCGTCGTCGGCGCGGTCGTCGGCGCCGTAGTGGGAGCCGTCGTCGGGGCAGTTGTCGCCTCCGTCGTCGGCTGGGTGGTGGCTTCCGTGGTCTCCTCAGGCGTGTAGTGATCGTTTCCGTCGGAATCCAGGAATTCGATCCGGCCGTGGAAGGCCTCCTCCAGCTGGGCAATCAGGTCCACGGACCAAGGGCTGGAGGCCGGATAATAAATGGTCACATAGCTGTCCCACAGGCAGTTGAGCTTGAAAGACGGGAAAGGACCATAGCAGTGGATGGCTTTCAGATTTTTGCAGCTATAAAGGCTCTGTTCCCCGAAAATCCGGAAGGTAGCGGGCAGGGAAATGCTGGTGAGGCCATCGCACTGGGCGAAACTGTTGGCCCCCAAAGTATGCATGGCGGAGCCGAAGTCCACATCCGTAATGGCATCGTAGTCCTTGAAGGCGTAGCTGCCCACGGTAGTCACATTTCCGGAGAAGACCACCTTGGTGATCTGGTCTTTATAAGCTGCCCAGGGGGCTGCGCCCTCTTCATAGTCATACATGGGGCCGTTGCCGCTAATGGTCAGGGTACCGTCGGCATAGGCCCAGGTCAAAGCATCGCCGCAGGCATTGGTTTCCTCCGCTGCCGCGTTCACGGCGAACAGCGCAGAAACCGCCAGCAGGCAAATAAACACTCTAAAAATGTATTTTTTCATAGGAACCTCCTAGTTCATTGTTCCTTCGGTCCTGGCAAACAGGGCCGACACACGCTTGCGCAAGGCCTGGGCCTCTTTGCTATCGGACTGGCCGAAGCGTTCGATCCACTCCTTTGAGGCCTGCTGGGCATCCCGCAATGTGGTCATATCCAGAGAAAGGTCCGCCACCCGGAAGGCGGGAAGGCCGGACTGCCGGGAGCCGAAGAAATCCCCGGGGCCCCGGAGCTTCAGATCCTCCTCGGCAATTTTGAAGCCGTCGTTGGTAGCGCACAGGGCCTTCAGGCGGCGGACGGTGTCCTCGTTCCGGTTGTGGGTGGTGAGAATGCAGTAGCTTTTGGCGCTTCCACGGCCTACACGGCCCCGGAGCTGGTGGAGCTGGCTCAGGCCGAACCGGTCCGCGTCCTCGATCACCATCAAGGTTGCATTGGGCACATCCACGCCCACTTCAATCACGGTGGTGGCCACCAGCACATCCGCCTCTCCCCGGGCAAAGGAAGCCATGGCCTCCTCCTTCTCTGCGCTCTTCATCTGGCCATGGAGCAGGCGCACCCGCAGGTCCGGAAAAACGGTTTTCTGCAGGGTCTCCGCCCAGGCGGCGGCGGACTTCACATCCAGCTCCTGATTCTCCTCCACCGCAGGGCACACCACAAAGCACTGATGCCCTTCCGTCACCTGCCTGCGGATGAAGGCATTGATCCGGGCACGGTAGCTCTCCCCTACCAGGAAGGTATCCACCTTCTGCCGCCCGGGGGGCAGCTCATCCAGCACGGACACATCCAGGTCCCCATACATCAGCAGGGCCAGCGTCCTGGGAATGGGTGTGGCGGACATGACCAGAATATGGGGGTCCCGGCCCTTTGCACTCAGGCGGCTGCGCTGGTCCACACCGAAGCGGTGCTGCTCATCCGTGATGACCAGCCCCAGGTTGGCAAACACGGTGCTCTCGGAGATCAAGGCGTGGGTTCCCACCACAATGTGGGCCTCTCCCGAGGCCAGTGCTTCCCGGGCCACCCGCTTTTCCTTCTGGGACTGGGAACCGGTGAGCAGTACCGTGTGCACATCCAGCGGAGCAAAGAGTTTGCCCAGGGATTCATAGTGCTGCTCTGCCAGAATTTCCGTAGGGGCCATAAGGGCCGTCTGGAAACCGTTCAAGTGGGCACAGTACGCCGCCGCAGCGGCCACCATGGTCTTGCCGCTGCCCACATCGCCCTGGACCAGCCGGTTCATGGGCGCGCCCTTTTGAAAATCCCCCAGTATTTCCTCAACAGCCCGCTTCTGCGCCCCTGTCAGTGCAAAGGGCAGCCGGGCATAAAAGGAAGACAGGTCGATGTTTTCATAGGGTGCCACCTTCTTTTCCGCCCGAGCAGCCCGCATCAGGGACAGTCCCGCCGAGAACACAAAGAACTCCTCAAAAATCAGCCTTTTCTTGGCCGCTTGGGCCTGTTCCATGGTCTGCGGATCGTGAATCACCGTATAGGCCTGGGCCGCCGGAAGCACATCGAACTCCCGCCGAATCTCCTCCGGCAGAATCTCCTCCGGGGGATCGCACACCGCAAGGGCCTGGGCAATGAGCTTGGTCAATGTGCCATTGTTGAGCCCCGCCGTCAGCGGATAGATGGGCATGATCCGCCGGGTGGCCGCCGGGCGGGAATCCGGCGTTTCAAACACAGGGTTTGTTATGCCGTAGCCGCCGTAGTCTCCGGAGACCATACCGTAAAAGATGTATTCAGAGCCATACTGCAATGTCTCTGCTGCGAATTTGGAATTAAAAAAGGTCAGATTGATGCGCCCGGAGTAATCCGCCACAGACACCTTGGTCAGGTCCATCCCCTTTCGGATATGGGCCGTCCTGGGTGTGGTCATGACCACGGCCCGGAAGCAGGCGGGCACATCCGCCTGGAGCTGGGCGATGGGCACCAGCTTCGTCCGGTCCTCATAGCCTCTGGGGAAATGGCAGATCAGGTCCCCCAGAGTATAGATATTCAGGTTTTCCAGCTGCTTTGCCCGGGCCGGGCCTACGCCCTTCAGGCTTGTCACTGGATCGGATAGTCTGGCCATAGGTCACCTCCGCATTGTTTATGCCCACATGTACCATATAAAATGAAAAAACTCCCTCCAAGCAACGCTCGGAAGGAGATATTTTCAGAGAACTCAGGCCAGCTTGTTCAGCTTCAGGGTCATGCTGCTCTTCTTCCGGGCAGCGTTGTTCTTGTGCAGAAGACCCTTGGTCACAGCCTTGTCCACGGACCGCACAGCGACAGTGTAGGCGCTCTGAGCAGCGGTCTTGTCACCGCCTTCCACAGCAGCCTCAAACTTCTTCAGGTTGGTCTTCAGCTCGGACTTGTCGGCCTTATTCTTCTCGTAAGCAATCTTGGAAGAAATGACATCCTTCTTAGAGGACTTGATGTTGGGCATTGATTACACCTCCTCACAACGGTATTTCATACAGTGCTGTATTATAACGGAAAATTCACGTAAAATCAACCCTTTTTTGAAAATTTTTCTTCAATGGAAAAATGGGCTCCTGACGCATTGTTTCGGACATGCCAAAATACCTTTCTTCCGTCTTTGCGAATTCCTCCTCCCATTCTGGGAAGCAGATCAAAAAATAATCACACTCGTCACATGCAATATCATAATCCGCATTTTCCCCGTTATGTCTGCATTTTTCGCCATGAAAACTGGGTGTCAAAATCTCTTCCATTGCGGCCAACCTCATTTCTCCAATCTGTTATACTTATTATATGTCTTTTTTCGTAGATATTCAATACCGCACCCTAAAAATATAATGACTTTCAAGGGAGTTGGTATCGTGATTAGCTATGCACCCCTGTTTCGGACAATGAAAGAAAAGGGTATAACCTCCTATCGGCTGTTCAAGATGGGCTTTCCACAGTCCAACTATTACGCCATAAAGCACGGAGACAATATTTCCACCAATACCGTCAACGAGCTCTGTACGCTACTGCAATGCAGTGTTTCTGATATCATGGAGTTCATCCCTGAGCAAAAGCAGCTTTGAGAAGCTTCGTTATCAACGCTGCGCCCTGTTGCCTCATCAAGCCCCGCGGATTTTCGCCTGAAAATCTGCGGGGCTTTTTATCCGTCCTTGCCTGCCGCTGACGAGCATCCACTTTTCTTGTCAAGGGGGTAATTTTCCACAAAACGATTGACAGGGGCAAATTGCCCATTTTCAGGAAAAGTAAAGAATTCCGTATCAAATTGTAAATATTTTATGTCAACATCGATTCTTTTTCCACAGGGATGTGGAATTGTGGATAACCGGCTGTGGAAAAGTCTGTGGAGAATGTGGAAAACTGTGAGTTTTCCACATGGATTTTTTCAGGTTCCATCTTTTCCGGGCTGTGAAAAAAATACGCTGGATGCGTTCACGAATCCACCGCTTAAAAACACGCCACTCTTTTCTGCCCGTGGCAGGCAGAAAGCGCAACCAGTCCCATTGAACCTGAAAAGATTGGATTTCCGCCTTGTCTTTTTGGCACCGTCCGTCCTCTTTCCCCCGCCGCCAAAAAAATTTCGTGCATTCCGCCAAATTTTTCTCCGTATGCTTTTCTCACCTCCGGGAGATACTAGAAGAGCATTCCATATCCTTAGGAGGCTATTCATGCAGGGAAAGGTAGATATCTGCGGCGTCAGCACCTCCCAGCTGCGCGTTCTGAGTCAGGAGGAAACGGATTCTCTCCTGCGCAGATCCCGCCAGGGAGATGAGCAGGCCCGGCAAACGCTCATTGAGGGCAATCTGCGGCTGGTACTCTCCGTGATCCAGCGCTTCGACAAACGTGGAGAAAGCCCGGACGACCTGTTCCAGGTGGGCTGCATCGGCCTTATAAAGGCCATTGCCAATTTTGACTCCGAGAAATGCGTGCGCTTCAGTACGTACGGGGTACCGATGATCGCCGGTGAGGTGCGGCGCTATCTCCGGGACAACAGCGTGATCCGGGTCTCCCGGTCCATTCGGGATGTTGCCTACAAGGTCCTGCAGTGCAAGGAAGCCCTGACGGCTTCTCTCGGCCGGGAGCCCACGCTGGAGGAAATCTCCAAGGCCCTGGAGCTGCCCAGAGAAGAGGTCAGCCAGGCGCTGGATGCGGTGTGCGCCCCGGTAAGCCTCTACGACAGCGTCTATTCCGACGGCGGAGACCCACTGACCGTCATGGACCAGGTCCAGGACACCAAAAATATCGAGCCAAACTGGATGGAGCACATCACTCTATCAAACGCCTTCCGGGCCCTGAGTCCCCGGGAAAAGGAGATCCTCTCTCTGCGGTTTTACAGCGGAAAGACCCAGATGGAGGTGGCCTCCAGGCTGGGCATCTCCCAGGCCCAGGTATCCCGGCTGGAAAAGGGAGCCATTGCCGCCATGCGAAAGCGTGTTATCGTGTCATAGTTCCCGGAGAAAAAGCATAGGCTTTTCCAAAGGGGGAATGGCCATGGGCGTCAAATTCACGCAGCTGCAATGCAAGGAGGTCATCTGCATTGCCAACGGGGAACGGCTTGGGTATCTTTCGGATATCGTGGCAGAGGTGCCCGAGGGGATCATTGCCGCCATTGTGGTCCCCGGTCCCTGCAAGCTCCTGGGGGTTGCGGGCAGGAAGGACGACTATGTGATCCCCTGGTCCTGCGTCAAAAAAGTGGGCCCGGACATCATCCTGGTGGATATCAAGCCCTGCGACTGTAAGGTGCCGAGGCCAAAGGGAAAGTTCCCGCTGTGAAAGCCTTCCCCTGGGGGAAGGTGGACCGCCAAAGGCGGGACGGATGAGGGGCGGTACACAGAACCGATACGGAAAAATATTCATAGGGATGTCCCTGGGAGAGAACCTTTCACGCAAACTCTGCGTATCGTTTCTGCACGCGCCCCTCATCCGTCAGGGCTTCGCCCTGCCACCTTCCCCCAAGGGAAGGCTTTTTCTCACTTTTTCTAAAAAAGTTCTTGCAAATTTGGATTCCTTCCTATATAATATTCCGGCGTGGGTTTGCGCCCATAGCTTAATAAACCACACACCCGGGGATCGGATCTCCCATGTGCCGCTCACGGCGGGAGTCCGGGATGATCGGGGTGGAGGAAAAACAAAAGGAGAACTGTAAAAATGGCTGTCGTATCTATGAAGCAACTGCTGGAGGCAGGCGTTCACTTCGGTCACCAGACCCGTCGTTGGAACCCCAAAATGGCCCCCTACATCTACACCGAGCGCAATGGTATCTATATCATTGACCTGCAGAAGACCGTAAAGAAGCTGGAAGAGGCCTACAACTTCGTTCGTGACACCTCCGCAAACGGCGGCAATATTCTGTTTGTCGGTACCAAGAAGCAGGCTCAGGACGCTATCAAGGAAGAGGCTGCCCGCTGCGGCGGCTACTACGTCAACGCCCGTTGGCTGGGCGGTATGCTGACCAACTTCCGCACCATGCGTACCCGCGTCGACCGTCTGGCTCAGCTGAGAAAGATGGAAGAGGACGGCACCTTCGCTATGCTGCCCAAGAAGGAAGTCATCAAGCACCAGGCTGAGATCGAGAAGCTGGAGAAGTACCTGGGCGGCGTTAAGGAAATGAAGAAGCTGCCCGCTGCTCTGTTCATCGTCGACCCCCGCAAGGAGCGCAATGCCATTGCTGAGGCCCGCAAGCTGAACATCCCCATCGTCGCCATCGTGGACACCAACTGCGATCCCGATGAGATCGACTACGTGATCCCCGGCAACGATGACGCCATCCGCGCCATCCGTCTGATCGCTGCTGCCATGGCAAACGCCGTTATCGAGGGCCGTCAGGGTGAAGACACCGCTGCGGAAGAGGCTGCTCCCGCTGCCGAAGCTCCCGCCGCTGAATAATCCCATATAGATCTATAGGAGGATACCAAAATGGCTTTTACTGCTCAGGACGTTAAGAAACTGCGCGAAATGACCAACGTTGGCATGATGGACTGCAAGAAGGCTCTCCAGGCTACCGATGGCGATATGGACAAGGCCGTTGACTGGCTGCGTGAGAAGGGCCTGGCCAAGGCTGCCAAGAAGGCTGACCGCATCGCCGCTGAGGGCGTTGCCTTTGCTACCGTCGTGGACGGCGTGGGCGTTGTGATCGAAGTGAACTCCGAGACCGACTTTGCCGCCAAGACCGACGCTTTCATGGACCTGGTGAAGAACCTGGCCGTGGTCGTCGCCAAGCAGAATCCCGCCGATGTGGAAGCTCTGAAGGCTTGCACCTACCCCAACTCCAACCTGACCGTTACCGAGATCATGCAGGAGAAGGTCATGTCCATCGGCGAGAACATGCAGATTCGCCGCTTCGCCCGCTTCCCCGAGAACACCTCCGTTGCCTACGTTCACGCAGGCGGCACCCACGGCGTTCTGGTGAACCTGGCTGTTGAAGGTGGCATCGACGCTACCGAGATCGGCAAGAACGTTGCCATGCAGATTGCTGCTATGAACCCCAAGTACTGGGACAAGTCCCTGGTTCCCCAGGCCGATGTTGACCACGAGATGCAGGTTCAGGTTGCTCTGATGGACAACGATTCCAAGATGGCCTCCAAGCCCGCTCAGGTCAAGGAGAAGATCGCTGCCGGTAAGCTGAACGCTTTCTTTAAGGACAACTGCCTGCTGCAGCAGGAGTTCGTTCGCTCCGACCTGTTCCAGGGCAGCGTGGAAGGCTACATTGCCGACGCTGCCAAGAAGCTGGGCGGCAAGGTGACCTTCGTTGACGCCATTCATTACGTCAAGGGCGAGGGCATTGAGAAGAAGGCTGACGACTTCGCCGCAGAAGTCGCCGCTCAGATCGCCGGCGCTGCCAAGTAAGTTTCCCTACACGTGAGATTCCCGCAAGCTTTTCGGCTTGCGGGAATTTTTCATTGCATTTTTGGTTTTTTATGTTATAATTGATTTACATAAAAACATATTATCAGAAACGGAATGGCTTTCAAAAGATATGCGGCAGAGCTGCCCCGGAAAAGTCATAACCGCCCATTCCGGTTTCTTTTGGATAGCCTCGGGAGGATGACCATGGAGACCTTCATCTGTAATCAGACAAAAATACCCAAGGACCGCTGGCGCTACGGGCTCCGGTCCTCTGCCAAGGTAGGCTGCGGGTGGATCGCCGTATACAACGCCCTGATCCAGCTGGGTGAGTCCCCCCTGCCCGAGACCATTATTGACGCACTGGAGCACCAGCTTCCCCTCATTCACGGCAATCTGGGCACCAGTGTGCTGGGGCCTGCCATGCTTCTGAAAAAATGGGGCTACCATGTGACGCTGTGCTCAGACCCGGACCGCTTCGACCGGATGTGCCGCCACTCAGACGTGAGCATTCTCTTCTACTATTGGCGCAAGGGCCTTCGCGTGGGTGCCCACTTCGTCTGCGTCACTGCAAATACGGAAGGATTCTGGGGTTACAATACCTATACAGACTCCAAGGGTCAGGATTTCTACGGAACAAGCCTCAGCGCATACCTAAAAGAGCAAAAGCACTTCGGCTGTGTGCTGACCTGTATCAGGAAGCCAAAACAGCAATCCAATCCATAATACCGCAGCAAATCGGCGCACTGCCTAAAACAGTGCGCCGTTTCAGTTTATGTCGTGCGGAATTTCCTTATGCCAGTGCCCCAAAGCCCAGCACGACAATGCCCAGGACCATCAGAATCACGCCGGTGGCACGATTCAGGGTCTTCGGAGTGGCCTTGTTGGCAATAACAGCAGCGATCCGGGCCCACAGGAAGGTGAACACCACACAGAGAATGAATACCGTCCAGTCCGGTGCGCCGCCGATGGTGAAATGGGAGACAGCACCGGTGAGGGCCGTAAAGGTCATAATGAACACGCTGGTACCAACGGCGGTTTTCAGCTCATAGCCCAGGACGCTGGTCAGGATCAGCAGCATCATCATGCCGCCGCCTGCGGCCCCCACAAAGCCGCAGATGAAGCCGATGAGACAGCCGCAGACCATGGATTGGATGGCTCGTTTTTTCGCGGACACCCCCTGCATGGCCTCTTTGGTGGTCATAACAGGACGAATAATAAACTTCACACCCAGCAGGAAGGTCATAAACACAGAGAAATTCCCCATAGTCCGGGAGGGCACCAGGCTGGCAATGTAGCTGCCGATGACCGTAAAGGCAAGGACGCTGAACATCATGATCAGGCCGTTGCGGATGTCCAGATTTTTGTTTTTGCCGTAGGTATAGGCGGAAACCGCACTGGCCAGCACGTCCGAAGACAGGGCAATGCCCACGGCCATATAGGGGTCCATGTGCAGGAAGGTGATGAGCATAGGGCTGATGACCGCTGCAGCACTCATGCCCGCAAAGCCGGTACCAAGGCCGGCGCCCATGCCTGCAAAAAACGTGACAAGGATGGTGATCAATATCTGCATGTTAGTTCTTTTCCTCCAATAGTCTGTCCATATTTTGATTCATGATCTCCAGGGTCCGCAGAAATACAGCCATGGAGTCGGCATCAATGTTTTCCCCCAGCTTTGAAAAAAAGCTCTGCTGAAGGGCTTTGCCTGCCGTCACAATGGGGTCCGCTTTTTCCGTCAGGCGCAGCGCCCGCTTTCGCCGGTCCCCTGCCACGGCCGTTCTCACCAGGTAGCCCTCCTCCTCCAGGCGGTCCAGGTGAATGGAAACCAGGTTGGCTTTCAGGTGCCGCACCTGCACAATGTCCCGGGCCGTATTGTAGTCCGGATTGTTGGCCAGGAACAACAGGATATCAAAGGATGTTCGGGCAATCCCCTGCTCCCGGCAAAAGGTCGCACAGACCTGATCGTAGCCGGTCAGTATTTTTCGGGTCAATTCATAACAGAAAAGCATTCTGCGTCTTCTTTCTTCAAATTTAGATATTTCAAATTTGAACTAAATAATATCACAGCAAGTAATACTTGTCAAGTGGTCCGGCAGACTTTCTTTTTCCATAAGGATTATACAATTTTGCAAATATATTCCTTTTATTTGCAACTTTTTTCTTGCGTGAAACGAATGTTTGTGCTACAATTAGAGAAATTTGTCCGCCCCTGCCGGATTCCTTCCGGCAGGGGGTAAGAGAGAAGGGGGAATTCATTTGATATTCGGAAAACACATCAACGTCTACTATCGAAAGTATGCGTTGGCCCTGCTGACAGGACTGCTCGCCCTGTTCACGGTGGACTATCTTCAGCTGAAGATCCCGGAAATCTATCAGTTGGTCATCAACGGCCTGAACCAGGGCTATATCCTGGAAAACGGCGTGCAGATCCCTTTTGATATGGATTTCATGCTGGACCGGATCTGTATGCCCATGGTGTCCATCATCCTGGCCATTGTATTCGGCCGCTTTTTGTGGCGCGTCACCATCTTCGGCGCAGCCACCAAGGTGGAGACGGACCTGCGCAACAAGATGTTCCGCCACGCCGAGGACCTGAGCCGGGAATACTATCAGGTCAACAAGGTTGGCAACCTCATGAGCCTGTTCACCAACGATCTGGACACCGTGCAGGAGTGCTACGGCTGGGGCTTCATGCAGTTCTTCGACCCCATTATTCTGTGCACCCTGGCTATTACGAAGATGTGGCGTATGGACCATCTGCTGACCGTTCTGTCCCTGATCCCCATGGTTCTGCTCTTCGCCACCGCCACCATCGTTGGCAAGAGCATGACCCAAAAATGGGACTACCGGCAGGAGTGCTTCTCCAATATGTCCGATTTTGCCCAGGAGAGCTTTTCCGGCATTGCCGTCATCAAGGCCTTCGTAAAGGAGACCAAGGAGCTGCTGGCCTTTGAAAAGCTGAACAAGGAAAGCGAAGTTTCCAACATCGACTACACCAAGGTTACGGTCCTGCTGCGCATCCTGGTGACCACCTTTGTGGAAAGCGTCATCTGCGTCATCCTTGGCTACGGCGGCTATCTGGTCTATAAGGGTGAATTCAATGCCGGTCAGCTCATGGAATTCATCGGCTACTTCAACGCGGTGATCTGGCCCATCATGGCCGTTGCCGAGCTGATCGACATGACCTCCCGGGGCAAGGCCTCTCTGCAGCGCATCAGCGAACTGCTGGATGCCCCCAAAAACGTCTATGACCGCCCCGATGTCAAGGCCCTGAAAAACCCCAAGGGTGACATTGCATTCCGGGATCTGAGCTTCACCTACCCCGACGGCGAGTTCCCCGCCCTGGAGCACATCTCCTTCGAAATCAAGCCCGGTGAAAGCATCGGCCTGGTGGGCAAGACCGGCTCCGGCAAGACCACTCTGGTGGACCTGATCCTGCGGACCTACAATGTGCCCGACGGGACCCTGTTCCTGGACGGGCAGGATGTCAACAGTCTCTCCATCCGCTCCGTGCGGGACGCCTGCGCCTATGTACCCCAGGACAATTTCCTGTTCTCCGACACCATTGAAAACAACATCGCCTTCGGCAAGGAAGAAACCGTCTCCGAAGAGATTCGGCGGGCTGCCAAGCTGGCGGACATCGACGGCAATATCTCCGAATTCCAGCTGGGCTACCAGACCGTGCTGGGCGAACGGGGCGTCACCGTCTCCGGCGGCCAGAAGCAGCGAATCTCCATCGCCCGGGCGCTGATGAAAGATGCACCCATTCTGATTCTGGATGACTCCGTGTCCGCTGTGGACACCAAGACGGAGAAGGCCATTCTGGACAATCTCCGCGCCACCCGTCAGGGCAAGACCACCATCCTCATTGCCCACCGTATCTCCACCATTGAGCAGATGGACAAGGTGCTCTTTATTGACGGCGGCCGTCTTGCAGGCTTCGGAACCCATGACAAGCTCTATGAAACCAATGCAGAGTACCGCAAAATGGTAGATCTGCAGCGCCTGGAAGAGGAAGGAGGGGAGCAAAATGCGTGAATATCTGCCACTCATCATTCCCTGTGCCATTATTGGGGTATTTACCCTGGTCTTTCTGTGCGCCTATGCCGTACTGAAAAAGAAGACCGCCAAGGAAACCAGCGAACGGCATATGCCCGACAGCGAGATCATCCGTCGGCTGCTGCGCTATGCAGCGCCCTATAAGAAGGAGTTCGCACTGATTTTCTTTATCATGCTGGTCTCCATCGCCTACGATGTGGTGTCTCCCCTGCTGGTTGCCACCATTCAGGGCACCATTAAGCAGAGCTTCCAGCTCAGCCGACTGTTTACCCTGGTGGCCGTCTATGCGGGCATTCTGGCTGTGAGCATGGTCTGCACCTACTTCCAGGCTATGATCCTCCAAAAGATCGGCCAAAAAATCCTGACCCAGCTGCGCATGGATACCTTTACCCACATTGAGCAGCTGTCCCACGCCCAGCTGAATCAGATTCCCGTGGGCAAGCTGGTGACGAGAGTCACCAACGACCCCAATTCCATCAGCTATCTGTTCACCAATATTCTGGTCACCCTGGTCAAGAACACCCTGGTGATTCTGGGTGTGCTGGGCGCCATGCTCATCCTGAACTATGCGCTGACGCTGATGGTGCTGTGCTTTGTGCCCTTCCTGGTGCTCTTCACCATCATCTTCCAAAAGTTCTCCCGGCACGTCCACCGCAGCGTCAACAACGCCCGGACGGATGTGAACACCTACCTTTCCGAGAATCTCTCCGGCATGAAGGTCACACAGATCTTCAACCAGGAGAGCCGGAAGCTGACGGAGTTCCTGGACCGCAGTCAAAAACTGGAAAAGGCAAAGCTGGGCCGGATGTTCGTCTTCGGCGTCTTCCGCCCCATGGTGTATATGCTCTTCGTGACCTCCAACCTGTTTCTGTTCTATATTGGCTGCAAGGGCTATATCCGGGACACCGCCTTCCTCGGCACCACCATTACCAGCGAGACCGTGGTCGCCTTCTATATGTATATCTCCCGGTTCTTCAACCCCATCCAGACCCTGGCAGAGCAATTCGATATGCTGGAGCAGTCCTTTGCCGCAGCAGAGAAGATTTTCACCATTCTGGACATGGAGCCCGAGGTGGTGGACGAGCCCGATGCCATCGAGCTGGGCGACATCAAGGGCGAGATCGAGTTCAAGGACGTCTGGTTCGCCTACAATCCCGGAGAATGGGTGCTCAAGGGTGTTTCCTTCCATGTATACCCCAAGCAGACCGTGGCCTTTGTGGGCTCCACAGGTTCCGGCAAATCCACCATTCTCAGCCTGATCTGCCGGAACTACGACATCCAGAAGGGCCAGATCCTTATCGACGGCATCGATATCAAGCACATCAAGATCTCTTCCCTGCGCCGCCACTTTGGCCAGATGCTCCAGGATGTTTTCCTGTTCGCCGGAGATATCCGCAGCAATATTGTACTGCGCTCTGACAATGTCTCCGATGAGGAGGTCTGGCAGGCCTGCCGGTATGTCAACGCTGACAGCTTCATCAAGAAGCTGGAGGGCGGTTTGAACGAAACCGTCCGGGAGCAGGGCAACAACTTCTCCGCCGGACAGCGGCAGCTGCTGAGCTTCGCAAGGACCATCCTGCACAAGCCCTCCGTGATGATCCTCGATGAAGCCACGGCAAACATCGACACGGAAACGGAAGTGCTCATCCAGGACTCCCTGGAGAAGATGAAGAACATCGGCACCATGCTGATCGTGGCTCACCGCCTGAGCACCATCCAGCACGCCGACAACATCATCGTCCTGTCCCACGGCCAGATCATGGAGCAGGGCACCCATCAGCAGCTCCTGCACCAGAAGGGCCGGTACTACCAGCTCTATACCCTGCAATTCCGGAAGCAGCAGCTCCAGCAAAGCGAAACATGACAAACGCCCTTGCAGACCGGTTGGCTCTGCAAGGGCATTTTCCATCATTTCTCAGGAAAAGTGAAGCGATAAAAGGGGCTGTTAGAAAAGTATGTCGCTGCGAACCAGTGACCGATGTCACTGGTGTGGCAGCCCCCCGGTTGGATGGAAACAGCTTGGTTTTACGGCCAAGATGTTTGAAAATCCGGGGGATTGCCACACCAGCGTGCGCGCTGGTTCGCAATGACAGAGCGTTTTCTAACAGCCCCTTTGTGTGTTGCGTCCACTTTTGATGCAGACTTTTCAGGCGTATTTTCAGCAAGCCTACTAAGAAATAGAGAATATTTCGTTCGCAATCAGTACTTTCGTACATTCTGACCATGGGTAACCGACACCCGGCATACTGGATATGGGCGGAGTTGCGTTTCAGAAAACGGGACTTGACCACCTCCGCCGGGTAATCATCCCCTGCAATGCGGACCATCTGCCGGTTGGTGCAGGCGTACCCGTATCCGGGGAATCCATATCCGGCTTTTCCGTATCCGGACAGGCCGTACCCGGCAGCGGCGTATGCGGCTGCTCATGGATGGTGTACTCGGTATCTGTGATCCGGCCTTTGGCGTCCCACAGCTGGCGGCACACCAGATAGCCGCTGATTTCCAGCTCCTTCAGCGCCGCGCCGACGGCGTCCACACGAAAAACTGCCATGTTCGTTCACCTCGATCTTTCTGCGGCGCATTCACACCGCTTTTTATGTACAGCGGAAAAAAAAGGTTTACAAATGGGAAAGTATATTGTAATATTGGAATATAGCATAATTACACTATGGCAAAGGAGAAGCACGATGGGGTTACAGCATGGGATTCTCGGGTTTTTGAATTACGGCCCTTGCAGTGGGTATGAGCTGACGAAGGCGTTTCAGTCCTCCCTGCATTTTTTCTGGCCTGCGCAGACCAGTCAGATTTATCAGACGCTGAACAGGCTGGAAGCTGCGGCGTACATCACCCACGAAACGGTCATCCAGACCGGAAAGCCCAATAAGAACGTCTATTCCATCCTGCCAGCGGGTCGGGCGGAGCTGCTGCGCTGGCTGTCAGAGCAGGGGCGAGCCACAGACGGCTATAAAAGCGAATTTCTGATGAAGGTCTTTTTCGCTGAAAATCTCCCACCCCGGCAGGCGATCACAATGCTGCGCACATACGCGGGCGGCTGCCGCGCGTGGCTTGCTGGGCTGGACAGCGTTCCGCAGAACATAGAGGAATACGGCAAGCTGACCGAGGCCAGCGCGCCTGTGTATTGGGCGTTCACGGCGCAGTTTGGCCGGGATTACGCACAGATGTGCATCGCGTGGGCCGAGAACTGCATCAAAAAGCTGGAGGAGATGGCATGAAGGTCCTGGTTCTGAACGGAAGCCCCAAAGGCGAGAGAAGCAACACCTACCGTCTGACCGGCGCGTTTCTGGATGGCCTGCGTCAGGTGCAGCAGGCAGAGGTGGAGGTCCTTGAGGTCGGAAAGCTGCATCTTCTGCCGTGCCGGGGCTGCTTTGCCTGCTGGAGCAAGACGCCGGGAAAGTGCGTTTTGCAGGACGATATGGCCGGTGTGATCGAAAAGCTCCTGGCCGCCGACGTGCTGATCTGGAGCTTTCCGCTCTACTATTTTGGCATCCCCGGCCAGCTAAAGCTGCTCATCGACCGGCAGCTGCCGATGTCGCTGCCCTTTATGACGGACAATGTTTCCGGCGGCCACCCCAGCCGCTATGACCGCTCCGGCCAGCGTCAGGTGGTGATCTCCACCTGCGGCTTTTACACAGCAGAGGGCAACTATGACGCGGTGGACGCGCAGTTCTCTCGTCTCTGCGGCGCAGATGGCTATACGGCCATATACTGCGGTCAGGGGGAGCTGTTCCGCATTCCGGAGCTGTGCCAGCGCACGGACGCCTATCTGGAGCATGTGAAGCGGGCAGGCGCGGAGTTCGCGCGAGGCGCTGTTACGGAGGAAACGGCCTGTGCGCTGCGGCAGCCACTGTTTCCGCGGGCGGTGTTTGAGCAGATGGCGGATGCCAGCTGGGGCGTCCGCCGGGAGGATACCGCCAAGCCGGGAACGTTACAGACGGCAAAGCTCTCTCCGGCGCTGGCCTTTACCCGGCAGATGGCCGCGCTTTATAACCCCGCAAGCTGGAACGGGCAGGACCGTGTGCTGGAATTTTTCTATACGGACGCCGGAGAAACCTATCAGATCGTGCTGGGAAAGGACGGTCAGCGTGTGCTGGAAGCCGACTTTCTGCTCTGCACCACGCGCATCGAAACGCCGCTGTCCGTCTGGCAGAGGATCGGCAGCGGAGAGCTGAACGGACAGCAGGCCATGATGGAACATCTGTACCGCGTGACCGGCGACTTCTCGGTCATGCTCCATTGGGACGAGATCTTCGGTCTGGGAGCAGCTGCGCCGAAGCCGCCTGCCGCGCCCCAGAAAAAGACCAACATGACACTTATGCTGCTGCCGTGGATGACGATCTGGATCGCACTGTCCATCCAGGCCCGGACCGGCGCGTGCATCGGGCTTGCGGTCTGCGGGCTGCTGCCGTTTGCGTTTCTGAAATACCGCATGACCGTCTTTGAGCCGTGCTCCATGCTGGCGGTAGGCAGCATCTGTGTGCTGACGCTTCTGGACGCGCTGCCCCTTACGGTGCTCCTGCCGGTGTCGTATCTTCTGTTCGGCCTGATGTGGGGCGTAACGGTGTTCCGGCCGCTGCCGCTGACGGCGCACTATTCCATGAACGGCTACGGCGGCGAGACGGCACTGCAAAATCCGCTGTTTCTGCGGACGAACCGAATTCTCACAGCCTGCTGGGCGGTTCTGTATCTGCTTACGCCGATCTGGACCTGGCAGCTGATGCAAACTTCCGTCTCCTATCTGACCGGCGCGTTCAACTCCGTGCTGCCCATTCTGCTGGGCATATTCACGGCTTGGTTCCAGCGCTGGTATCCGGCACATTATGCCGCCAGCGCCAATTGATCTTTCCATGAAAAGGCTGACCCGTCAGGTGAAAACCGATGGGTCAGCTTTTTTGCCGTGATTTTCAGCGCATCCAGCCCGTAGCGCACGATGAGCAGATCATTGCAGCGGCAAAGAGTATCTACACAGGCAGTGGGCAAATCACAGACGCGGACCTCACAAACCCGGAGATCGTCGGAATCGAAGCATTTACACTTATCATCCACGCACTGCTGGTTGAAGAGATTTCACGATACGATAGCTCTTCTCCGAAAATGAATCCGGTCATTTTCGTAAATCATTTGTGTACCACATACGGTGTAGATCGCACCTCCGCCGTAAGAAGAGTACAAGAAGTACGCGCCATTAAAGCTCGGAAAAAGTTCTAAATCGAGCTAAACTGCAATTATAAATCGGGAGCCACGATTGCTGGCTCCCGATTTTGCATACTATGAATGATATTTTGGATTTACGGTTTCCACGTATACCCACACTTCCCACACCGATTGACCGTCTTATTGCTCCCGGCAAATCCCCAGAGGAGGCTGTAGCCTCGGGAGGTTGTGGTGACGGCGGTGGAACTGCAACGAGGGCATTTGAGGGGGATCATATCAAAGCGCATTAGAGGGACTTTACATTCCCATGTGTGCGAATACTCATCAATCAAAACATCATATTTTTTCTTGCCTACTCCGATTACTTTACTCAATCTTTTGTACAGTATCTTGTGTAACCCGTGAACTTCAAATTCACACCAAGAGAACGTGCCAAATCAGCAATCGTGCTTTCATCATCGTCGGTGTACCAGCATCCGTTAATGACACTATCAATTTTACCGAAACCTGCAAGTACCGTGTTCTCATATAAATCTTCAAACACATCAGGGCGTTGTTGGGTCAAGACCCTTTGTGCTTCTTCAGGGAGCGCTGCAAGCGTTTCCTTGTTTACAAAACCTGTTGATGTAATGAGTTTGCCACCGGGCTTCAACACTCTGAATGCTTCTTTCAATGCTTTGGCTTTTACACCCTCACAATTTCCAATGCCTCCACGATCCGAGACGATGTCTATGCTGTTATCCTTAAAAGGCATGTTGCAAAAATCAAAAGCAGCATAATAGATGTTGGGCGAATCAAGCGATTTATCCAAGAACAATTTCCATTCACGAACAACCGTTGGAGAAAGATCGCTGATAATAACCGTTGCATCCGGATTTGCCTTGAGAATATAGGGCATATATCCGCCACCGGGACCAGCGCCGATTTCAAGAATGATTCCATCATAAGAAGCAATCTCTTTTCCAACGCCATCCATATAGGGGTCATCGGCTTTGGAATATTCCCAATTACGCTTTATCCATTTGCCGGTTTGCATTTCATTTGCCCATACAGTATTATAATCCCGTTCCTGCTCCGGTACAAAGTAGGCTATTCCGGAACGTCCGGTTTCCATACCGGTTAATTCGCAGAGAAGATCAACATCCTCAAGCATTTCGTTAATTGTAACCTTATAGAGATGAGACAATTCCAGCAATATATCAATGTCCGGCACTGCATTTCCGCACTCCCATTTCGAGACCGCCTGCGATGTTACACCGAGCTTTTCGGCCAAATCTGTTTGAGACAGCCCCATCTTCCGTCTGAGTGCAGACATTCTTTTTCCAAAATGTATTCTGTTTACCATAAAATCATACCTCTTTCTTCCGGGTGCTTATATAATACCACACCCCTCAGACGTATTGGAAGCGACGGATTGTTTCATACGTTCGGCTGCCTACAACTGTGCGTTGGAACCTGAATTACAGTGTTTTTTACCATATACAAACTCTCAAAAGTTTAGTATTCATCCCTATACCGTGTTATGTAATGTATGTCTATTTAGCACATACACCTCATTTGATAAACCATCAAAAAGTCCAGAACGTGCAATAAAACTAAGCAAATTTCCAATATAACAATCAGTTATAAGCGTCACTGATTAAAAAAAAACAAAAAGCACCGCAAGACACTAACCACACAAGCAGGAGTTCTCCTGTCTGAAGATTAGCCTCTTATGGTACTTAGTAGCTCAATGATGTTACATCATTGTCTCCGCTTGCGCGATTTGAGTACGGGGATTATTCAGTTGTGATGACTTAACCTGTGCGAATCACAGAACATATATTCGTATTTGTCAAGACTTTTTTCGCCATCATCTCATATAGCTATTTACACAAACATCCTTCAATTGAATCTTCACCCACATAAATCAGGAAACATCCACCACTATTTCAGCAGCTTCGCCTTGACGAATCGCATTGACATCCACCGCAGATCGAATACGAATACTGTAGCTTCCTGGGAAATAATCTCGGCACTCCGCAAAGTGGTAGATCACGGTGCTGTTTTCCAGGAATGCCGCCCGGATTGTACGCTCTTCATCTATCAGATACGCCGGAATGCAAGGCTGCAGATTTATTTGCACGCCGCCTTCTGTACGCAGGAACGGTTTTCGGCCGAACATCATGATTTGCCATATGCTCATAAATTCCGCCGTAGAACCGCTTAGCCGCGCCACATATCCACGTCCGTGAAGCGCCTCCTCTGGGTTCATACTGCTCACCAGGAAGGAGCTGTTTTCCAATGTACTTCTTCCGTAAACAGCCGGATCTAGGAACGGAATCGCAGCCTGCCGCATTGTTTCCGAAAACTGTTCATACAATCCGCCG
>ERZ773235.1560-NODE-1560-length-22801-cov-3.644201_pt1 | contig 22801 bp, 22 predicted proteins | sample MGYA00580522_ERZ773235 | MGnify/ENA primary metagenome ERZ773235 (study PRJEB29015, sample SAMEA2737797) | human gut metagenome | biome: human gut; feature: human-associated habitat; material: faeces | place: China | collected 2012 ...
AATACGACAAGTAAGAAAAGCGGGAAGCTGTCTGTAAAGATAAATCCGACTTTTAAGCTGAAGAGTGTGGATGTATGTAAATTTACAGATAATGAAACATTGAAGGTTTTCAAGAAAAAGGCAAACAACAAAATCTTAAAGCTGAATATGTCTACCAAGTATCAGTTCAGCTATAAGTGGTCGGAAAGCGATACTTCCGAGAATATCCTGCCGATACATACGGCAATCAAAAGAAATAGATGAGTTAAAATCATTTACTTTTTCATCCACTTCTTTTGAAAACCGTCCTGCCCACATTTTTGCCATGACTTTTCCATCCTTTTTTATTCTCTTAAATCAGCATTTTCAGTATCCAGAATAGGGCAGACACATTGTCTGCCCTATTTGCTACTGAAAATTCATCCGCACAGTAATAATTATTTGTTCTCCCGTTTTGCATCCAGCATAGCTTTTACCTTGATCGGCAGACCGAACAGATTGATAAAGCCTTGAGAATCCATCTGATCGTAAACCTCGTCTTCGCCAAAGGTAGCAACCTCTTCGCTGTAAAGGGTATACGGAGAAGTAACACCTGCATTGATAATGTTACCTTTATACAATTTCAATTTCACTTCGCCGGTTACTGTCTGCTGTGTGCTGTCAACAAACGCCGTTAAAGCCTCCCGCAAAGGAGTATACCACTGACCGTTATATACGATATCGGCAAACTTTAATGCAATCTGCTGTTTGTAGTGCTGTGTTTCCTTATCCAAACAAATGGTTTCCAATACATCATGTGCATGGTACAGAATTGCTCCGCCCGGTGTTTCATAAACGCCTCTGGACTTCATGCCGACCAACCGGTTTTCCACCAAATCCGCAATGCCGATTCCGTTTGCTCCGCCCACCTTATTCAACTCTTCGATCAGCGCAACACCATTCATCTTTTTGCCGTTAAGCGCAACCGGAATGCCCTTTTCGAAAGACAATGTGACATAAGTCGGCTCATCCGGAGCTTTCTCCGGAGAAACGCCCATCTCCAGAATTTTATCATACATCGGCTCATTTGCCGGATCTTCCAAATCCAGTCCTTCGTGAGACAAATGCCATAGGTTTTTGTCTTTAGAATAATTGGTTTCCCGCGTAATTTGCAGCGGAATATTATGCGCCTCAGCATAATCAATTTCTTCATCCCGGGATTTTAACTCCCAAGTCCGCCAAGGAGCAATGATCTTCATTTCCGGTGCATAAGCCTTAATTGCTAACTCAAACCGAACCTGATCGTTTCCTTTTCCGGTGCATCCATGCGCAATAGCATCTGCGCCCTCTGCTTTGGCAATCTCCACCAGCCTTTTACCGATAATCGGTCTCGCAAAAGAGGTACCTAAAAGATATTTCCCCTCATAAACAGCCCCCGCCTGCATGGTCGGGAATATGTACTCGTTTACAAATTCATCTTTCAAATCTTCAATATACAGTTTCGACGCACCGGTTTTAATTGCTTTTTCTTCCAGCCCGCTCAATTCTTTTCCTTGTCCAACGTCAGCCGCCACTGCAATTACTTCACAATTGTCATAATGTTCTTTCAGCCACGGAATGATGATAGAAGTATCCAATCCGCCGGAATAAGCCAACACTACTTTTTTGATTTTGTTATCTGCCATTTTATGAATCCGCCTTTCCTTTTATATGCAGCAACACCGCCGTTACAGGTTGCTTTCTCATTCATTATATTTATAATTATACACTAATATGCAAAAAAATCAACCATTATTTGCATAAACATACAGTTATATGCAAAATTTCTTTTAGTCAACATGTCAATGAAAACAACGGATTGATAAATGCATGCCGTGCTTACGGGTGGGGCTGTCCTTTTCGATAGGCATCCATAATATCTTTAAACACCGCTCCGTTGCTCGGGGGCGTCCATGTAATTGCATTGGCTCCCGCAGAAATCGTTTCTGCAATCGACTCTTCGGTAGGTCCGCCGGTGGCTATAATCGGAATATCCGGATATTCCGTCCGAATTTTTCGAACAACCTCTGCGGTTTGTCCGGCAGCCGATACATTCAGAATGTTACAGCCTGCCTCAATGCGCGCACCGATATCGTCTTTATCGTTTACAACAGTAATCACAATCGGAATATCAATGGTATCCTGCACCATCCGAACCACATCATTTTGAGTAGGCGCATTCAGCACAACGCCGACTGCGCCTTGAAATTCGGCGTGCAAAGCCAGATTGACCACCCGTTTACCCTGGGTGAGTCCGCCGCCGACGCCGCAAAAAACCGGTCTGTCTGCGGCAAGCATGACAGCTTGTGTAATGATCGGCTGCGGTGTAAACGGATATACCGCAATCACCGCATCTGCATTCACATTGCGAATAATACAAATATCAGTTGTAAATACGATTGATTTAATCACTTTCCCGAATAATTTAATCCCGCTGCAGGTATCAATAATCTCCGGCACCTTCAGCATAAATTTTCTCAATGTGCCGCTGATCTCTGGAACTTTTGATTCCATATAACAACCATCCTTTTTGTTTGAGTAATATACAGTGTTGTGTTAAAAAATGTATAATAATACACTTTTTATGAAGAAACGTTTCAAAGCAGCGCAATTTACTGTTGCAATATAAAAATGACCGGTGCAAAGCGCCGTCTCAGCCGCATTTTTATGCGGCACGCAGAGGCAATAGCCTCTGCTTTGCTTTTTATTATAACACAAATCTTTTTTGTTGACCATGCTCTGTAATAGATTTTGTTTATTTTTTACAGTAAAAGTCTGATTCGTTGTAAAATACACGGTTGAGATATAATCCGTGTGCCGGAGCGGTATATCCCGCCCGACTTCTGTCGCCGCTTTCAATAATTTTTGTTACACTATCGTTTGGTTTCATGCCATAGTTTACCATCAAAAGCGTTCCAACCATAATGCGTACCATATTGTATAAAAAACCATCTCCGCGCACGGTGAAAACAAGGTGATTTCCGTTGTGTGTAACCGAAGCGGAGGTGATGGTCCTTATCGTAGATTCTGCATCAGCGCCGCTGCTGCAAAACGCACGAAAATCGTGAGTACCGACAAACTCCTGCGCGGCTGAATGCAATTTGTCGTAATCTATTTTATAAGGATAGTGAAAAGACAAATCTTCCTCAAAGGGATTTTTACAGCGCGAATGCCATATTTTATATAAATACTCTTTTCCGACACAGGAATATCGGGCGTGAAAATCAAGCGGTACTTCCCGACAGCTTAAAACAGCTACATCACGGGGAAGATGGCGATTGAGCGCCAAAACCATTCGCTCACAGGGAATTGCGCATTCGGTCAGCATGTGAAAAAAATATTGATTGGCATGTACGCCGCTGTCTGTGCGGGAACAGCCTACAATCGGTTCTCGTTTTTGCACTACTTTTTCAATTGCGTTTTGCAGAACTTCCGCTATTGAAATACCGTTGCGCTGAACTTGATACCCGCAATAATTTGTGCCGCGGTAGGCAATTTCAAATAATAGGTTTCTCATACGAAACTCCGTTTTTTATATTATTGTTCCGTTTTTGTCTGCACGGCCTGTGATTCTTTTAAATGACCCAAGGAAGATAAATTCGCAGCAAAATGACAATTGCCGTGCAACTTGCCATAACTGCGCAGGCAACAATATCACGACCACTCAAATGCAGCTGTTTCATTCTGGTTCTGCCTTCTCCGCCGTGATAGCAGCGACACTCCATCGCCAGCGCTAATTCTTCTGCACGGCGAATCGCCGAAATAAATAAAGGAATCAAAATAGGGATTAATGCTTTAGCACGCTGGAAGATACCTCCGCTTTCCATATCTGCACCGCGCGCTTTTTGTGCCGACATAATCTTGTCGGTTTCTTCCAGCAGAGTGGGGATGAAACGCAGGGCAATCGTCATCATCATAGCCAGTTCGTGTACCGGAAACTTGATGTATTTCAGCGGCTTCAACAGCCGCTCAATACCGTCAGTCAGTGCAATCGGAGAAGTGGTATAAGTCAGCAGAGAACTGCCTGCAATTAACGCGAGAATTCGAATGGACATAAAAATTGCCAATCGGATGCCTTCCCAAGAAATCGTGAAAATGCCCCATTGCCATAAAACAGTGCTGCCTTTGACAAAAAAGATGTTTAACACCGAAGTAAATAAAATCAACGGTAAAACCGGCTTTAATCCTCTTAAAATCATTTTTAAAGGAATTTTGGAAACCAGATAAAGAACAAGTAAAAAAACAATTGAGATTGCGAATCCGATAAATTCCTTTACCAGAAACAGCGTCACGATGTATGCAATCGTCAGGATAATCTTAATGCGGGGATCCAATTTATGAATGAAAGATTTCCCCGGAAAATATTGACCGATGGTGATGTCGGAAATCATAGCTCGCCACCTGCCTTTTTCAGCTTTTCCAGAATCAACGTTTTAGCATGCTCTACGCTGTAAACGTTGGTATCAATATCGACGCCGTGAGCTTTGAGCTGATAAAAAATACGGGTTATCTGCGGAACATCCAAACCAAGAGAACGCAGCTGCTGAACCCGGGAAAACACCTTTTCTACGGTATCAAATGCGTACACCTCCGCATGATTCATTACCAGTACCCGAGAAGCATATTTGGCAATGTCTTCCATGCTGTGAGAAACCAGCAGGATTGTGTTTTTCTTTTCCTGGTGGTATTGTTGAATCTCAGACAGAATTAAATCCCGTCCCCGCGGATCCAGTCCTGCAGTCGGCTCATCTAAAATCAAAACCTTAGGCTCCATGGCGATGACGCCTGCAATGGCAACCCGTCGTTTCTGACCGCCTGACAGTTCAAACGGACTTTTGTTTAAAATATCATTTTTTAAGCCTACCAAAGCGGCGGATTCCCGTACACGAAGATCTACTTCATCGTCTGAAAGTCCCATGTTTTTCGGACCGAACGCAATGTCTTTATAAACGGTTTCTTCAAACAGCTGATATTCCGGGTATTGAAATACCAGTCCGACCTGGAAACGTACCGAACGGATTTGGCTTTTGTCCGCCCAGATATCCTTTCCGTCAAGATAAATTTTACCGCTTGTCGGTTTCAGCAGACCATTGAAGTGCTGAATCAAAGTAGATTTTCCTGAGCCTGTATGGCCGATTACGCCGACAAACTCTCCTTGGCTAATCTCTATGTTCACATCATTTATTGCCGCTTTTTCAAACGGAGTGCCGATGCTGTATAAATGTGTGAGATGTTCTGTTTTAATGACTGACAAAATGATTACTCCTTCAACAGTTTCAATAACGCCTCTACGCACTCATCTTCGGTTAGGATATCCTCTGGTATGGAAATGCCGGATTTTTTCAGTTCAAACGCAAGCTCTGCGCTTTGCGGAACATCTAATCCGACCGACTTGAGCAGTTCGACATGGGAAAACACTTTTTTCGGAGGAGCGTCCAACAGTACCTTCCCATTGTCGACCACTATAACGCGGTCTGCTTGTACGGCTTCATCCATAAAATGAGTAATCAATACCACAGTAGTATGATTATTTTTGTTGAGCGTTCGAACGGTTTGTAAAACCTCCCGGCGCCCTTTGGGATCCAACATGGCGGTGGGCTCATCCATGACGATGCAGGCAGGATTCATTGCAATGATACCGGCAATGGCGATCCGCTGCTTTTGCCCGCCCGAAAGCTGATGAGGCGCGTGTTCTCTGTATTCATACATTCCGACGGTTTTTAAGGCTTCATCTACCCGACGACGAATTTCGGACGGCTCCACGCCGAGATTTTCCAAAGCAAAAGCGACGTCTTCCTCCACGATGGTGGCGACAAGCTGATTGTCCGGGTTTTGAAAAACCATCCCGACATTCTGTCGAATTTCAAAAAGCTTGTCCTCCAGGCGGGTATCAATGCCGTTTACATAAACGGTGCCCCCGGATGGAAGCAAAATTGCATTAAAGTGCTTGGCAAGTGTAGACTTTCCGGAGCCGTTGTGCCCCAACACCGCTACAAACTCTCCGGACTTTATGGTTAAATTCACATCGGACAGGACTTGTTTGCTGTCTTCTTCGCCTTGATTATAAACAAAATTCAACCGTTCGGTTTTTAAAAGTTCGCTCAGTTTAATCACCATTCTTTTTTGAAAAATTATACGGCGCGGATACAGAACGGTTATCTCTGCCAAATTGCAGTCGATCCGCAGGGCAGGTTATAACCCGATTGCGCTACCGGCAATCCGATTTCATCGGCTGAAACCCTGCCGCCGAACTTTTTGCCGACTGTGACTCCCAGCAGATAGGACATTACCGAAGGGGATAATCCGGTTGTATAGGAATTCAGCGCGAAGAACAACGGATCTTCGCTTAAAACGCCGGTGCACAGTTGCACCAGATCATATATTTTTTCCTCCAACTGCCAAACTTCGCCCGACGGTCCTCTGCCATAAGAGGGGGGATCCATAATAATCGCATCGTATGTCTTTCCTCGTTTGATTTCGCGGTTGACGAACTTTTCGCAATCATCTACAATCCATCTGATCGGTTTTTCGGCGAGCTTAGAAAGAAAGGCGTTTTCTCTTGCCCATGCAACCATTCCTTTGGAGGCGTCTACATGACAAACCGAGGCGCCTGCAGCGGCACAGGCAAGCGTTGCCCCGCCGGTATAAGCGAATAAATTTAAAACCCGTATTTCTCTTCCTGCCTGACGGATTAAGCGGTCAAACAGTTCCCAGTTGACCGCTTGTTCCGGAAACAGTCCGGTATGTTTAAATCCGGTTGGCTTAATTTGAAACCGCAGTTCTTTGTATGATATTGTCCAATGATCCGGCAGTTTATGATAGAATTCCCATTGACCGCCGCCGGTATTCGAGCGCCGATAATGCGCGTCGGCTTTTTTCCAAATTTCCCCTTTAGGCGTATTCCAGATAATTTGAGGATCGGGGCGCGCTAAACACACATCTCCCCACATTTCGAGTTTTTCGCCCGAGGCAGTATCTATAATACGGTAATCTTTCCAACCGTCAGCAATTCTCATCTATCTTTCTCCCGTGCTGTTCAGCCTAGTTTTTCTTGAATCGTTGCGGCTATTCTGTCTGCAAATTGTTGAATCAGGCGATGATCTTTTCCTTCTGCCATTACTCTGATCAAAGGCTCGGTACCGGAAGCACGTACTAAAATCCGCCCGTCTTTCCCAAGTGTATTGCCGGCTTCCTGTATCGCTTTCTGAATATCACTGTCGGTGTTCAGAAACTCTTTTTTGTCATTGGAAACATTTACATTGACCATAACCTGCGGATACTGCTCCATTACATCGGCAAGCTCGGACAATGGTTTGCCGGTCGCTTTGATAATACTCAGCAGTTTTACCGCAGAAAGCTGACCGTCTCCGGTCGTGGCGTAGTCCGAAAAAATGATATGGCCGGATTGCTCGCCGCCGATGTTATATCCTTGTTTGAGCATTTCTTCCAAAACATACCGATCTCCGACTTTGGTGGCAACGGCATGAATATCGTTGTTTTCTGCAAAACGGAAAAAACCGAGATTGGACATTACCGTTACAACGGCAGTATCTTTTGCAAGCGTGCCTTCTTTTTTCATATAATCGGCAAAAATGGCAATCATTTGGTCACCATCTACAACGTTACCGTTTTCATCCACCGCCAAACAGCGGTCAGCATCCCCGTCGAATGCAACACCGAGCTGACATTCATGGATTTTCACGAATTTGGTCAGCGATTCAATATGGGTAGAACCGCAGTCCTTATTGATGTTTGTGCCGTCGGGCTCTGCATGAAAAACAATTGCCTCCGCGCCGAGATCCTCAAACAGCTTATCAGCGGTAGAGCTGGCGCTGCCATTAGCGCAGTCAACCGCTACTTTGATTCCTTTTAAATCGCCGTCGATAGAAGCGCGGATATGGTTAATGTAATCAAAAGGGGCGGAACGCCGTCTGTATACCCGTCCCAGCTCAGTACCTTCTTTGAGCGGAATATCCTGCGGATTGTCCAGGATCAGCGCTTCTATTTCCTGTTCGATATCATCACTTAGTTTGTATCCGGTGGAACTGAACAGCTTAATTCCATTAAATTCTACCGGATTGTGGGAGGCGGAAATCATAATTCCGGCATCTGCTTCATACCTCGACACCAGATAGGCAACGCCGGGGGTTGGAATGACGCCGATCAGCTCTGCATCAGCGCCGACCGAACAAAGTCCCGCAACCAAAGCGGCTTCCAGCATGGAAGAGGAAATCCGCGTATCTCTTCCGATTAAAATTTTCGGCTTTCGGCTTTGATGCTTGGTAAGCACCAAAGCGGCTGCGCGTCCGATCTGCATTGCCAGCTCACAGGTGAGTTCTGTATTTGCGATGCCGCGTGCACCGTCTGTTCCGAATAATCTGCCCATTGTTAAGTTTCTCCTTTCCCGGTTTGTGCTCTTTGCCGGTTCACACAAACCAAGGTTTGAAAGACAAAAGCACTGCTCTCAAACCTAAGATCAATTATATTATTCCTACTTTAATTTTCAATGATTTTGTACCATGCAGCATGAGTGGGATTTAAAACATCTGCTGTCCGTCCCGCACAATTCCCAAATGCTGATATGCCAGTGCAGTGGCACATCGCCCTCTGGGAGTGCGTGCCAGAAAGCCTAGCTGCATCAGATATGGCTCGTAAACATCTTCCAGGGTGACCGATTCTTCCCCTAATGCCGCCGCTAATGTTTCCAATCCGACCGGTCCGCCGTTATAGTTGGTGATAATCATTTCTAGCATTCGCCGGTCGACCAGATCCAATCCCAGTTCGTCAATTTCCAGCTTGTTCAAGGATTGCGAAACGATGTCGCGGGTAATGACGCCATCTCCGATAACCTGTGCAAAATCACGGATTCTTTTTAGCAGGCGGTTTGCGATTCGCGGCGTGCCGCGGGAACGCTTTGCCAGCTCTAAAGCCCCGTCTTTTTCGCAGGGAATTTCCAGAATTGCCGCGCTGCGCATAATGATTTGACAAAGCTGTTCGGGAGTGTATAGCTCCAGCCGCAGTGTAACGCCAAACCGATCCCGCAGAGGAGCGGTAAGCTGACCTGCACGGGTAGTCGCGCCGACTAAGGTGAATTTCGGTAAATCAATCCGTATGGAACGCGCCGACGGTCCCTTTCCGATGATGATATCAAGCGCGTAATCCTCCATCGCCGGATAAAGTACCTCTTCTACGGCGCGGGATAAGCGGTGAATCTCGTCAATAAACAAGACGTCGTTGGGGCTGAGATTGGTGAGCAGTGCCGCCAAATCTCCCGGCTTTTCAATTGCCGGTCCCGATGTAATGCGGATATTGACATTCATTTCGTTGGCGATGATTTGGGACAAGGTCGTTTTGCCGAGCCCGGGAGGGCCGTATAGCAAGACATGATCCAGCGCCTCATCTCTTTTTTTTGCCGCCTCTATAAAAATGGATAAGTTTTCCTTTGCTTTGTCTTGTCCGATGTATTCTTCCAATGTTTTCGGACGGAGCGTCACTTCAACATCGCTGTCTTCTCCGGTTAATTCGGGAGCGATCAGGCGTTCCTCAAAGTCCATATCATTATCAAACATTGTTATTCCGCCCCCTTTGCGCTTCGATTCATCATTATATCCGTCCTGCCAATGCTTTTAATCCGAGCTTGATCATTTCTTCAACCGCAAGACTTTGATCAAGCTTGGCGACTGCAGCGGCAGCTTCCGATTGCGCATAACCCAATACAACCAGCGCGCTGATTGCCTCTCCGGCATTGGAACTGATTTGTTCCATATTAGGAAGCTGATCGGTTACTCCGACAGCAACCTGTTCATTCGTTATTTTATCCTTTAATTCCAGTACAATGCGTTGCGCTGTCTTGGCGCCGATTCCTTTGGAACGGGTAAAGCCTTTGCTGTCACCGGTGGCAATATATAATGCGAATTTTTGAGGAGTCATGTCCGAAAGGATGGATAAAGCCGCCTTAGGACCGACGCCGGATATTGAAATCAACATTTTAAAGCAATTCAACTCTTCCAAATCCGCAAACCCGAATAGCTCCAAAGCATCTTCGCGAACATATAAATAAGTAAAGAATACAGCGGTGCTGCCGACCGGAGGCATTTTCATCATGGTGGTATGGGTTGTTTTGATGGCGTATCCGATACCGCCGGCTTCGATTACTGCGAGATAATGAGCATCAGAGGCAGACGCGCTTTGCAGTTCGCCCTTCACACTGTAAATCATTGCGTAACTTCCTTTTCAAAATCATTTTTATTCGGTTGCATCTTTAGCGTTTTGCGGTGCCTTTCTGTATCATATCGTGATAGCGCAGATTCACCGGACCGGAATGAGCATGACAGATTGCAATTGCCAATGCGTCTGCCGTATCGTCCGGTTTGGGCACTTTTTCCAGGTTCAGAAGCCGCTTGGTCATATCCATAACCTGTGCTTTAATCGCTTTTCCGTAACCAACCACCGATTGTTTCACCTGAAGCGGTGTATATTCAAATGCAGGAATATCCCTCTCGGCAGCTGACAGCATAATGACGCCTCTGGCTTGCGCAACGTCAATAGCGGTTTTTTGATTGGTAGTAAAGAAAAGCTTTTCCACTGCCATCTGCTCGGGCTTGTAAACATCTAAAAGATGGCACATGTCCTGATAGATTTCTTTCAGACGATGATTAAAGTCCATTTCCGCCGGGGTTGTAATAGCACCGTAGGCAATGGTTGTAAACCGATTGTTTCGGTATTCAATAATGCCGTATCCTACAATGGCATATCCGGGGTCAATTCCTAATATACGCAAAACAATCCTTCCTTATCATTAGATGAAAGTAATAAATCATCAATCCCATAAATAGCAGCAAGGTGAAACGGCACTGCCACGCGGTGGCAATTGAGCCTGCCTAGCCGTCGGCTCCTGCTTATCCCTTTCGTTGATTGCCGGTGGCAGTCAATGAAACTAGTATACCATATCATCTCCGGATTCGCAACAAAAAGTTATGAAAAGAAAGTGCTGTCTATTACCATAAAACCGCAGCAAAACAAATTTTGTTTTGCTGCGGTTATCAGTTTGTATCAATTACAGCCCCTGCGGATTCTTTTGGGTGAAGTTCCAAGAATCTCGGCACATTTCCTCAATACCGTAGATTGCTTCCCAACCGAGGAGTTTTTTTGCTTTTTCGGGGTTTGCGTAGCATTCTGCAATATCGCCCGGACGGCGTGGCTTGATCTGGTACTTTACTTTTTTGCCACTGGCTTTTTCAAATGCAGCCACAACATCCAACACGGAATATCCTTTGCCGGTACCCAGATTGTAAGCGTCAACGCCTTTATCTTTTCTGATTTTTGCCAGCGCTTTCAGATGACCTAAGCTCAAATCAACAACATGAATATAGTCGCGGACACCGGTTCCGTCGTGAGTCGGATAATCGTTGCCGAATACGCCGAGACATTCCAGCTTGCCGATTGCCACTTGTGCAATATAGGGCATCAGATTGTTCGGAATACCGTTCGGATCCTCACCGATCAATCCGCTTTTATGTGCGCCGATCGGATTGAAATAACGCAGGAGAGCAATACTCCACTCGTTGTCGGCTGTGTATATATCCCGCAGGATTTGTTCAATCATCAATTTGGTGCTTCCGTAGGGATTGGTGGTGGACAACGGAAAAGTTTCATCGATCGGAACGGTTTTCGGGGTTCCGTATACGGTGGCAGAGGAACTGAACACCATCTTTTTAACATTATGCGCCTGCATCACATTACATAGATTCAGGGTGCCGGTAATATTGTTATGATAATAACGTATTGGCTGCATGACCGATTCACCTACCGCTTTGAGTCCGGCAAAATGAATGACAGCATCAATGCTGTTTTCGGCAAAAACCTTGTCAATCGCTTCTTTATTCAGTAAATCCGCTTCATAAAACCGGAAATCTTTTCCGGTAATGGCTTTGATTCTGTTTAATGCTTCCGGTTTGCTGTTCACAAAATTATCCAGAATAATAATTTCCTCACCGGCATTTAAAAGCTCCACACAGGTGTGAGAACCGATATATCCGGCTCCTCCGGTTACCAATACTGCCATGTTTCATACGCCCTTTCCTTCGGAAAAATCGTGATTTGTTTATCAGATATTTATTATAATCGCTTTTTACGGTTTCGTCAACTTGATACAACATAAATCCATAAAAGATAAAATTTGGATTTATTTTTTTTATATTGTATAGTATAATATGAAAAAAGGAATGGTGATTTATATGAATCATAAACGTGTATCGGTTATTATTCCGGCCGCAGGAAATGCAACCAGAATGAATGGAATTCATAAAACAATGTATCGGCTCGCCGGTGTACCGGTGTTGATTCGTACGCTGAAAGCTTTTCAGAACATAGATTGCGTGGGGGAGATTATTGCCGCAGTGAAGCCGGAAGATATAGAGGCGATCCGCCGATTGATCGACCTCTATCCGTTTGATGTGCCGGTTTCGGTGGTGTCGGGCGGGAGTACCCGGCAGGAATCGGTAACCAATGCACTTGCAGCGTCAGACGCACGGTTTGATTTTGTTGCAATTCACGATGGGGCAAGACCGCTGATAGCCGCAGAGGACATTGTTGCGGTATTTGACGCTGCTTTTTCCTGCGGTGCCGCGGCATTGGGCGTACCGGTAAAGGATACGGTAAAACTCACTGAAAACAGACGGATTATTCATACGTTGCCCAGAGAGAAAATGATTGCCATTCGGACACCGCAGGTATTTCGAAAACAGCTTTATCTGCAGGGGTGCGAGGCTGCCGAGAAAAGCAACGCCGATTACACCGATGATTGTCAGCTCCTGGAGGCAATCGGAGCGGAAATTTACATTGTATATGGGCAAGACAGTAATATTAAGGTGACAACACCGAGTGATCTGCAAGTTGCCGAGGCATTATTGCAGGAAAACGGAGGAGATGAAAAAATGGATATCAGGGTAGGACATGGATATGATGTACATCGTTTGGTGCCGGGAAGAAAATTAGTGATAGGCGGTGTGGAAATACCGCATGAATATGGACTGGAGGGGCATTCCGATGCGGACGTTTTCGTGCATGCGGTCATGGACAGCTTGTTCGGCGCGCTGGCAATGGGTGACATCGGACAGCGTTTTCCGGATACGGACGGAGCGTACTTTAATATTGACAGTATGCTATTGCTCAAAAAGACAGTGGGAATTGTTGCCGAAGCAGGATATACTATCGGGAACATTGACGGCACAATATTGGCACAAGCGCCTAAACTTGCACCGTATATTGAGCAGATGCGGCAGAGAGTTGCGGAAGTTTGCGGGGTTAGTCCGGAGCGTATCAGCATTAAGGCTACAACAGAGGAACGGCTGGGCTTTACCGGCAACAAAGAGGGGATTGCGGCACATGCGGTGTGTCTGCTCACCAAATAAATAATATAATGGTAATGTAAAATAGTATTCTCCAAAAATCAGATGACAGCATAGAATGTATAGAAGAAATTTATTTGTTTCTTTACCGGATTGCATTGATTGATCCAAATGGAGAAGCTGTTGACTTGGATCTTTTTTCGGCGGTTCGGTTTTTAATTTAATCAGAAAGGCTGTTGGTGAGGATGAATAAGCAGTTAATTATGCTGACGTCGATCACATACGCCTATAAAGCAAGAGATTATCTTGCCCAAAAAGGAATCAGCGCTTATATTGAACGAACGCCGGAGGAGCTAAAGAAAAAGGGATGCAGTTACAGTCTTGCTATTCGAGGAGATGCGCAGGAGGTTGCAGCGTTGCTGACTGAGGCGGGAATCAAGGTACTTGGCGTGATTCAGTGAACCACTTTTGCAGTTTCGGCTTGAAAGGAATGTATGGCATTCCTTTCAAACGCCGCCTGCCTGTATTACAACGGTAAAAGTGCCGAAATTTGAGTTCACCCACTATTTTCTCAAAACCGCACGAACGTTCAGAAAGGAATAGCCATAAAAATGAAGAGTAAAAAAGGGCGGCTTTGGGATACTCATTTCCGGAGACCGTCTTTTTTATGCTCACCCAATAATACCAATAATAGCAGTAACGTTTTGCAGTTGTTTTGGATTGGGGCTTCGGGATGAAAGAAAGACCATCATCATGAAACTGATAAAGGAGAGATGGATGTTTCCTTTTTCGGGGTCATCCATAGTGAAAACAATGATTTATTTTGATAATGCGGCAACGACCTTTCCAAAGCCGCGGACAATTTTGCCTGCCCTCCAAAATGCTGTTTTATATTACGGCGGAAATCCGGGACGAAGCGGGCATACAATATCGATGAAAACTTCTGAAAAAGTTTTTGAAGTAAGAAAAAAAGCGGCAGAGTTTTTTAATGCCGAGGTGGAAAACACTATTTTTGCTACCAATTGTACGCACGCTTTGAATATGGCTATCAAAGGCGTGATGAAGAGCGGGCATGCAGTTACCTCTTGTTTGGAACACAACTCGGTGCTCAGACCGTTATATGCACTGCAGAAAAACGGCATCATCACCTATAACGTTGCGGATGTGATGGGCAATGACCAACAGATCTTAACAGAAATAGAAAAAAACATGAGATCCGATACCAAAGCGGTTATTATCACACATGGATCCAACGTAATCGGAAAGATTATGCCCATTGCAAAAATATCCGAACTGTGTCACAAACGCGGCGTAAAGCTGATTGTTGACGCCGCACAAACTGCCGGCGTTTTGCCGATTGACGTAAAAGAAATGGGAATTAACATTTTATGTATGCCCGGGCATAAAGGCTTGTATGGGGCAACCGGAACAGGATTGATGATTTTAAACGACATAGATCCGATCGGCACGTTGATGGAGGGCGGAACCGGAAGTGTGTCGAACAGCATGGAACAACCGGACTTTAATCCCGACAGATATGAAAGCGGCACTGCTAATACGGTGGGCATTCTGAGCCTGTCAGCCGGATTAGACTATATTAAAAGAAAAAAACCGTTTGAAATTTATCGTCATGAAATGAGTATTTGTCAGTATGTATACCGGGAGCTACGCAAGATGAACCGTGTTGTTTTGTATCAGGGGGATTTTGAACCCGGCGCATATTTGCCGATCGTACTGTTTAATATACAGGGGATGACTTCGATGGAAACGGCGCAGGAGCTGAGCGATAACGGATTCGCTCTGCGGGGAGGTTTGCACTGCGCACCATTGGTACACGAGCGTCTGGATACGTTGGATATCGGGGGCGTTCGTTTTTCACCGGGAACGTTTAATACGCAGGCTGAAGCAGTGTACTTTATTAACACGGTGAAAAAAATAATAAAAAACCACACGGTTTAGCTTGAAATCCTGTAATTTTGTGGTAAAATTATATATTATACTGTTTTTTATCGGGTTGCACCGGAATAGGTGTGTTTTGTTTTTATATTGCAGAAATATATGTCTAAAATAAGGAAGTAAGAATGATGCCGTTTTTAGTTTCATTTTGGGATTCGACGATACAGATCTGGGATAATTTCAAAGTGTGGATGGGCGAATTTTTTGATTCGATTTCCAGCGTTTGGAATACCTTCAGACCTTGGGACATTGTTGATGTTATATTGGTAGCATATCTGGTTTACCTTGGAATCAAACTGGTTCGGGAAACTCGGGCAGGTCAGCTTGTAAAAGGGCTGATTTTACTGGGTGCGTTCTATGTTTTGGCGAGTGTTTTGCAGTTGTCTACATTGGAGTTTATTATACAAAAGGTTTTTGATATCGGTATTGTAGCGGTTATTGTGATTTTTCAGCCGGAATTACGGCGTGCTTTGGAAAAGTTCGGCAGAACACGTATGACTGATTTCGGCGTGTTCGGCGGCAAAGACACGTCGGCAAATGCCGTTTGGATTAAGGCGATTGATGCAACCTGCATGGCTGTGCAGGAGTTTTCTAAAAGTGCTACCGGAGCTCTGATTGTTTTTGAGCGCAAAACCCGGCTGGGAGAGCAGCTCAGTACCGGCGTCATGGTAAATGCTACTCCGAGCGCGGAATTGTTCGGCAATATTTTTTATCCGAATACACCTTTGCACGACGGTGCGGTTATTATTCGGGACGGAATGATTTTGGCGGCAGCCTGCTTTTTGCCAAAGCCGCAGAAAGAAGAATTAATCAGCAATAATTTAGGTTCCCGACATCGTGCGGCAATCGGTATCAGCGAGGTGTCCGACGCCATTACGGTTGTAGTTTCGGAAGAAACCGGTACGATTTCGGTTACCAGCGACGGAGAAATGATTCGTGGATTTACATCGGAAACACTGAATAAATATCTTCGCGAAAGATTATTGGTAGAAACCGATCCGAATGATGAGAAAAAAAGCGGAAAAAGACGCGGCAAGAAACGGAAAACGGAGCAATCAGAAAAAGAGAAATCCGCTGAAACAACACAGGATGCAGTTGAATGAATTCGTATTCCAAGAACGCTTAGTTAGAGTAAAGGATGTTGAACCCGAAACAAAAGGATTCAATTATGGTCACGAAGATGAAGATGCCAAAGATTAATTTTCAAAAATTATTTGACAATAATAAACTTATTATCGTGTTATCGTTTATTATTGCCATTACAGCGCTGTTTGTTGTCAAAACGGTAGTAAGCCCGGAGGGAAATGTTAAAATTTCCAATGTCCCCATTACGATTAATCTGGATGGATCAACAGCTGCTACGTCAGGATTAAAGGTAATTTCCAAAGAGGTTGATACGGTAACGGCTGTTATCAGCGGAAAAAGCTATTGGGTCGGGAATTTAACCGCAGATGATATTTCGGTGACGGCAAGGGTGGTAGATGTAACTAAAGCCGGAGAGTACACACTGGATTTATCAGTAGCTTTGTTGCCGGAAGCGCAAAAGGATTCTGATTATAAAATCGAAGTGAAGCCGGATCAAGTGAAGGTACGGTTTGACACCATTGTTTCGCAGGAATTTCCGATTACGGTGGAAACGGGAAAAATTGAGGTTGGCGAAGGATTAATTGTGGATACTGCTTTTGCACAACCTGAAAAAATCACGGTGAGCGGTCCGCAAAAAGATGTGGAAACAATTGCCAAATGTGTGGCAAAGACCGAAGCAGTCGGTCATGTTTCGGAAACGGTGGTTAAAAAAGGCGAGATCAGTTTTTATGACAAGGACAATAAAAAGCTGGAATTTAATAATATTTTGACTTATGAACCGCAGTCGGTAGATGTGACAATTCCGATCCTGAGGTCCAAAACGGTTCCGTTGACATTTGAATACACCAATGTACCGGACGGTTTTCCAATAGATTCCTTAAAATATACGATGTCGCATACAACATTGAAAATTACCGCTCCGAACAGCACCATAGATACGTTGGAAGAGATTTCATTGGGCGTCATTGATTTTCGTCAGATTGATGTCGGCTCGGTGTTTACCCGTGAAGTAAATTTGTTGGCGGGATTTAAAAACGCGGATGATATTTCGGAGGTGACCATTACATTTCCGACCAGCAATATGAGCAGCAGATCACCGTTTACCGTTACCAATATCAAACTGGCAAATACACCGACAGATTACAATGTGAAATTGCTGAATACCAGAATTAACAACGTCAAAATTGTGGGCGCGAAGGATATTGTAAAAAATATCAGTGCCGCAGATATTGTTGCTACCGTAGATTTTCGTGACGTTACCGTTACAAAAGGGGATATCTGGTGTCCGGTCAGATTCACGATACCAAACAAGGGATTAGTTTGGGTGTCCGGGGAATACCGGGTTACGGTCAGAGTGTCGGATAAATAATTCAACACAAATACAGGAGAACGTTGTAGAAACAGGTCATCAATCTGTTTCTGTGGCGTTTTTCTTGTATACGGTGGATACGTGTAACCTGAAAAAACGGGAACGTTTGAAAGGAATGGTCTAAAAAATGTCGATTGTGTTGTCCGGTATTCGAATCGGAATAGATGACGTAGAACAAGAGGCGCTTGAGGAAGCCAGACGATTGCTTCGAGTAGGTAAAAATCAAATTCTTCATATTGTACCGGTGAAAAAATCGTTGGATGCGCGGCGGCGTGATCATATCAGCGTTGTTTACAGTGTACGAGTCGATTTGGCAGACGAGGAACAGAAATACGCAAAAGCGGCAGCGGTTCGCCTCGGACAAAATCGAGTCAAATATTTGGATAATCAGCCGGTCTCCTTTGAAAAGGGCAAAGAAAAATTGCAGCATCCGATCGTTATAGCCGGATTTGGCCCTGCCGGAATGTTTGCGGCGCTGACATTAGCGGAAAACGGATATCGTCCGACCATATTGGAAAGAGGAGCCGAAATGGATGTCAGAGTGGCTGGTGTGCAGGCGTTTTGGAAACAAGGTATACTATCCCCTTACGCGAATGTACAGTTTGGCGAAGGCGGTGCAGGTACTTTCTCAGACGGGAAGCTGACCACTCGGATATCCGATCATCGATGTGACTATGTTTTAGAGAAACTGACCGAATTCGGTGCGCCGAAAGAAATTTTATATCAGGCAAAGCCGCATATCGGGACCGATTTGCTGCGGGATGTTGTCAAAAATTTAAGAAAGCGAATTTTACTGCTGGGCGGGGATATTCGTTTTGAGACGCAAGTAACTGACGTGATGTTAAAAAACGGCAGGCTGACAGGGGTTTCCACCAATCAGGGAACAATACAGACAGATAATGCCGTTTTTGCGATAGGACACAGTGCAAGAGACAGCTTTGAAATGCTGTTTCAAAAGGGTGTTGCAATGGAGGCGAAACCTTTTTCGGTAGGCGCCCGTATTGAGCACTTGCAGGAGGATATTAACAAAGGATTATACGGAGAGTATTACAATCATCCGAATCTGCCGGTTGGGGAGTATCAGCTTTCTTATCGGGACGGAGAACGGGGTGTTTACACTTTTTGTATGTGTCCGGGCGGTTTTGTGGTTCCGTCTTGTTCAGAGGAAAATACAGTAGTGACCAACGGAATGAGTGAATTTTCAAGAAATCAGAAAAACGCCAACGCCGCATTGGTGGTTTCAGTATCCCCTCAGGATTACGGAACGCATCCGCTGGATGGCGTTCGTTTTCAACGACTTTTGGAACGCAGAGCGTTTGAATTGGGGGGCGGCGATTATTCTGCACCGGCACAGGACGCAGGCAGCTTTATGAATGAAACAGCGGGCTTGCGGCTGGGCAGAGTGGCGCCAAGCTATTGTCTTGGTGTGCGAGCCACGGATTTTTCACAGTTGTATCCGGATTTCATCAGGAAAATGATGATAGATGGTTTGCTTCAGTTTGATCGTAAACTGCCTGGATTTGCCGCGCGGGACGCTGTTTTGACAGGACCTGAAACCAGGACTTCCTCTCCGATTCGTATGATGCGAACAGAAACCTGCGAGTCGATCAATCTGCGCGGATTATACCCTTGCGGAGAGGGGGCAGGCTATGCAGGGGGGATTATGAGCGCCGCTGTGGACGGTATGCGGGTTGCAGAACAGATTATGAAACGGTATGCTCCGGAATAAATTTGACTTTTGGCAGAATATTGTTACAATAGAAACAGGTTGCCGGAAGCGGCGCAGATAAAATAACAGATAAATAGGGGCAATGGATATGGACGAAAACATGAAAAAACGGTTTGACGGAATCAGCGGAATGATTTCCAACACGCCTTTATTAGAAATACAATTCTTATTCAAAGGACAAAAACGGCGTATTTTCGCAAAAGCGGAGGCGTTTAATCTCACCGGCAGTATCAAAGACCGGGTTGCCTATTACATCTTAAAAAAAGCATATGAAACCGGAGCAATTCATCCGGGAGATAAAATTGCGGAGGCAACAAGCGGAAATACCGGCATCTCTTTTTCAGCAATGGGGCGGTATCTCGGACATGACGTCATTATTTATATGCCGGATTGGATGAGCAAAGAACGCATTAATTTAATGCGCGGCTATGGCGCTCAAGTTCGATTGGTGTCTAAAGAAGAAGGCGGCTTTCTCGGTTCTATTGCGATGACAGAGAAGCTTGCCGAGGCGGGCGGTGTATTTTTGCCTCGTCAGTTTTCCAATGAAGACAACGCAGAGGCACACTATTTGATGACCGGCGATGAAATCGCGCGACAGCTTGCATCGCTTGGTTTACAGGCGGACGGCGTGGTTGCGGGAGTAGGCACCGGCGGCACCGTTATGGGAATCGGAAGACGGCTGCGTAAAGCGAATCCGAATTGTCAGATTTATCCCTTAGAGCCGCTGAATTCTCCGACGCTGTCTACCGGATATAAGGTGGGCAAACATCGTATCCAAGGCATTTCGGATGAATTTGTTCCTGATATTTTGAAAATGTCCGAAGTGAATGATGTGATATCGGTGGATGATACCGATTCGATTATCATGTCACAAATGCTGGCAAGAGTACTGGGAATCGGCGTCGGAATTTCTTCCGGAGCAAACTTTATCGGTTGCATCATGGCACAGGAAAAGCTGGGAGCAGAGAGCATTATCGCCACTGTATTTGCCGATGACAATAAAAAATATCTCTCTACCGATTATTCGGAGGAGCAGGAGATGAAAGAGCAGTATATTTCTCATGACGTTCAGCTTATGGGAGTTATCGCGCATCGTTAAATTAAAAAATCCGCGGCAAATGAAGCATTGTTTCATTTGCCGCGGATTTTTATACGAATGCCGGCTTCCTATTGAAATTTCGGATAATTGCCGTGTGCAATTTGATTGACAAAATCACGCATTTCCGATTTGGATTCGATGGAGTGCGTCAGCGATACGATTTGCTGCTGCTCTTGTTCGGACATTGCGGCGAATCGTTCCATCGCAGAGACGTTTTGTGCAAGCGCCATTCCGAGTCCCATCGGGATTTCCGGGTTACTTAAATAATGGTCCATCCTGATTATTGCTCCTTTCAAATAAATTCTGCCTTTTTGTGATTAGGATTGCCGGAATAAAAGGAATTATACTCTTTGCGCACAATCGAGAGTAGAATAATGTCAGCCATGCTGATTTTACCTACTTGACAGTTATATTGGTTTTGATGATAATAGAGAGTATCAGGACATTTGATGAATTGCTTTTAGAAAACGAAACACTTGTAATTGCTTTTAAAGCAAAAAATATTTTTGAAAGGTGGGATGCATATACGCTTCCTTGAGGTGAGCGATATGCAGAAAAACATGAGAAATTTTACTTATTACACGCCGACGAAAGTTGTTTTCGGAAAAGATGCTGAATTACAGGTTGCAAAACTGATTCAAGCCGAAAAGTGCCGCAAGGTGTTGGTTCATTTCGGAGGAAAAAGCGCAAAGGAATCGGGATTGCTTGATCGCATTTATCATAGCTTAAACGAGGCGGGCATCGATTATGTCAGCTTGGGCGGTGTGGTGCCGAATCCGCGGTTGTCTAAAGTTTATGAAGGAATCGCTCTGTGCAAAAAGGAAAACGTGGACTTTTTGCTGGCAGTCGGCGGAGGAAGCGTAATAGATTCCGCAAAAGCAATCGGCTACGGTATGGCGAATGAATGTGATGTATGGGATCTTTACAGTCAAAAATCTCGACCATCCGGTTGTCTGCCGGTTGGTACAGTGCTGACGATTGCTGCTGCCGGTAGTGAGATGAGCGATTCTTCGGTGATTACAAATGATATGACCTGGCAGAAAAGAGGTTTGAGCAGTGACTATTCTCGCTGTCGTTTTGCTGTGTTAAATCCGGAACTTACCTATACACTTCCCCCTTATCAGACGGCTTGCGGCTGTGTGGATATTTTAATGCATACCATGGAACGCTATTTTACAACCGATAAAAATACCGGATTGACCGATGAAATCAGCGAAGCGTTGATGCGGACTGTGCTTCATAATGCTAAAATCTTGATTGATCATCCATATGATTATGCCGCTCGTGCAGAAATCATGTGGGCGGGAAGCTTGGCACATAACGGATTAACGGGATGCGGCAGGACCGGCGATTGGGCAAGCCACCAATTAGAGCATGAGTTAAGCGGAATGTTTGATGTCGCACATGGCGCAGGACTTGCTGCAATATGGAGCAGTTGGGCTCGATATGTTTATCAAACGGATGCAGAACGGTTTGCACGGTTTGCTGTACAGGTCATGGGAATTTCCGAGCAATCACAAACTCAGGAAGAGCTTGCACTGGAAGGAATCTCGGCAATGGAACGATTCTATCATCAAATCGGTATGCCGGTTTCCATCTCTGAGTTAGGTGTTTTACTGACTGAGGAGCAATGTCGCCAGCTTGCTTATCATTGCAGCTTTGAGGGCACGCGTTCCATCGGCGGATTTCGGACACTAGATCAATTCGATATGGAACAAATTTACAAATCGGCACGATAAGATGGAATTTCTTACAAGAATCTTACTTTTTTCCGAGAACAGATAAAATTTAATAGTTTATTCAGAAAGAAAAAGGATATTTGTGGTGTAATAAAATAAAGACTGGATATTTGAAATAATATGATATCGGTTGGACATTACAATTTGGTTGGAGAAGTGGAAATATGGATTTATACCAGGGAGTTACACGATTTCATCCGGATCCTGACAGCGGACTGACGCGTAACGAGGTGGCGGAAAGAAAAAATCAAGGGCTTGTCAACAAACAGCAGTCTGATATCACGAAATCGACGTGGCAGATTGTACGTGAAAACGTCTTCACTTTATTTAATGCTTTCAATTTTGGAATCGGCGTCTGTATTGCAATGGTAGGGGCTTATAAAAATTTGCTTTATTTGGGCGTTATTGTATTAAATATATTAATCGGCATTGTGCAGGAATTGCGTTCCAAAAAGGTAGTGGAAAAATTATCACTGA
>ERZ773235.1582-NODE-1582-length-22507-cov-11.326385_pt1 | contig 22507 bp, 14 predicted proteins | sample MGYA00580522_ERZ773235 | MGnify/ENA primary metagenome ERZ773235 (study PRJEB29015, sample SAMEA2737797) | human gut metagenome | biome: human gut; feature: human-associated habitat; material: faeces | place: China | collected 2012 ...
AGGCTTTGCTTTCCCCAGCCACACCGAATGAGATCTATCAAAGGATTTGGGACGGTGCGCTTCCCGGTCACAGAAGCGGCAAATATAAAGACCGTGATGTCTTTTACAGCAGCTATATTCAGACCTATATCGACCGGGATGTGACCACCGACATTCCCGGTGTGGATAAGGTGATGTTTGCCGATTTCATCCGTGCTGCCGCCTGCAGGAGCGGCAAGATGCTGAACCTGCACGACATTGCCGGGGATGTGGGCGTCAGTGATGATACCGCAAAGCGCTGGATGAAGGAGCTTGAAAAATCGGGGATCGTGTTCTTCCTGCACCCCTACTCCAACAACCTCTTGAAGCGGACGATCAAAACCCCGAAGATGTATTTCTTCGATACAGGGTTGGTCTGCTATCTGACCCGGTACTCAAGCCCTGAAATTCTGATGAACGGGGCGATAAACGGAGCAATTTTAGAAAACTATGTCGTGTCGGAAATCATCAAGACCTACAGCAACAACGCCAGGGACTGCCTGCTGCATTATTACCGGGACAAGAACAGCAACGAGATCGACTTGATTATGGAGAGCGACGGTCAGTTGCACCCCATCGAGATCAAAAAAAGCATCAACCCGCCCACACAAATTACGGGCGCTTTCAAGCTGCTGGATAAGGCCTCCGTGCCGAGAGGCACAGGCGCAATCATCTGCCTTCGGGAGACATTAAGCGCAATCGACAGCAGCACATATATCGTCCCTGTGTGGATGATCTGATTTCATTCCTTAAAAGCAAATATTCTAACGCAGCCGCTTGGTTTCAACGAGAAGCCAGGCGGCTTTTTCTATTGGGGGTGATTTTATTCGTTCTTATCGGCAAATATTTTTCTAAGCGCTGAGGAAGCTTCTATTCCGGCACGCTTACATACGAAATGTGCAGTCCTCGTTTGAGAACTGCACATTTTTGAATGCCAGTATTGTAAAAAGCGCTTAGGCAATTTGCTGTTGCCCCCAGCGAATCCGCATCCGGCCGTCCGCATCTGCTTCGCGGCTGAGAAGCTGCGCCTGCAAATTGTAATCGACTCCGAATTTTTTGTAGACCTCGTCCAGATCCGCGTCTGCACCTTTCATAAACAGATTGATTCGTTCCTTTGCCAACACCATTTGCAGCAGGTTGGCCTCGATGCTGTCTTCATAGGTCAAAAAGTAGATGTCCTTCCATTCGGTCGAGGTATAGCGAACGAATCGCATATAGAACTGGCTCATCTGCGCATTGTTATAATGCAGCTCCGGAATGATGATCTTATTCACAAACTCGAAGTTGACAGAGCTTGGAAGGCTCTGCTGTGTGCAAAGCAGGATTCCGTTTTTGCTCTCCCGGAGCGTTTTTCGCAGCGCACGCCGTTTGGCAAAGCTTGTCGTCGCGCCTGTTACCAGAAACAAGGGTCGGTCCGGCATGGCTTTTCGTATCGCATCCGCATAAGCGTTCAGAATTACCGCGTGGCGCACACCGACCGCGACGATCTCCTGATCCCATCGTGCGATCATTTCGGTGGTTTTTCTCAGCTTTCCGGGCAGATCCCCCACATACTCCATCAGCGTATTGGGAGCGGCGCTGATTCGAAGCAGGAGCGTAATTTGCTGAATCAGCCGCATCATCGCGTCTTTTCTGGAATTTCCCGTCGTCGCAAAATAGTTTGCCCGCAACTGATTGAATTCTTCGATTGCCTTTTTGCATACATTTCGCTCCGCCTCGGTAAACGGAATCGGAACCTGATGGAGCCGCCGGATCTCCCGCCCAACGATCTCCCTGAAGGAACGGGTAATAACCGTTTTGTCCAGAATGTCGCGCAGCACCTCCGCATTGTAAATGTCCTGCGTCCACTGTCCGACACCGAACACTGTGATTTTCTCCGGCAGGTGGGACGCAGAGAATAGTGCATAACCCTTTCGGTACGCCGGAATTGGTGCGCCATAATACGGGTTGCTCTTTGTTGTCATATCGCCGTCTCGTTCGGTGCTGTATATGTACGGAGCCCATGAAATCATATTGAACGAGTTGTTATAAAGCAGCTCCAGCTGGGGCGTAAATTCTACAATATTGTTCCGTGTGCTCGTCCCCGTCGCAAGCAGCTTTGCCCGGCATCGGCGGAAACAGGACAGCACTGCTTTTGTGCGGGCACTTGACGGGTTTGTGATCTCATCGCTTTCATCCAGCACAAGGTTTGCTTTATGCCCGTGTATCCGCATCCAGCGTTTGATTTGCCGTTTGTATTTTACAAGTGCATTTGTTGTGATTAGAACAAAATCGCCCCGATGAATCCGTTCCAGATCGCGCAGCTGCTCTACAAATACATACGGCAAGTCGTAGTTGGTAAGTACGCCGTCCCAGTTGTTGCGAATCGAGATCGCTGATGATACGACCCAAGTGCAATACAGATGCTGCCGCTGCATTCGATATCGTCCGACTGCAATTCCAGCCAGCGTTTTTCCGCTGCCCTGTTCCCACTGTAACAGGGCATACTGTTTCTGCAATACCAAATTCAGATCACGGCGCTGATTCTCGTTCAAACAGATCAGCTCACAATTCGCCTGATCCCAAAGCTGAAAATCCTCCAGCCATTCTGCAATGTCCGTATCCTGCTGCATCTCTGAAAACTTCTGGCTCTGATTCAAATATGCTCTATGCTTTCTTCGAATCAGCCGCGCATACTCTGGCGTCAGATCTGTGCTGCCGGCTATTACCGCCCGATAGATTGGCAAAACCGTTCGCTGGTTCTCGTGCATTTGCCGCCGCGCTGCTGCACTGTAAGCCTTATATGCAAAGCAGCCGTCACGCTTTATCAATCGGATCACATCTTCGCCTGGCCGCGCATTCTGTTTTTTCAGCACTCTGCGCAGATATGCCAGCACCTTGGCTTCAGTCAAACGTTTCTGGCACCATTCCTTATAATCCATATTGCTCGGCTGCGTTTCTGTATAAAAGCGGCGTACATATTCCATGCAGCTTGCGTAAGAATCCCGTATCCGCGGATGCGCCTTGATCTGATAGAGCATTTTCTGAACCTGATATAAGAATTGCTCAGACGTATCTCTGCGCTGCGCAAGCTCTCGCAGGATCTTCGCACGGTTCTCCTTCAGCAGTTCCTGCGCCGGTTGGATCATTTCGCTGTAGATCTGCAGCGCCTGTTCCGCAGAGAATCCATCAGATAGATCCATACTTTCCATTTGATAACGGTGTGCCTCTGGCATGGTCTGACTGCGTTTCTGCCAGAATTGCAGCTTGACCGGAAATTGTGCGACACCCATATCCCGAAATGCGTCTTCTGGCAGAACGGCTTGCCCAAGGAAACTGAACACATTTTCCATCGCCGAGATCATTGCGCCATCAGAAAACGTATCGCTCAAGAATGATGCTGGTATGATGATTGCAAGAATACCGAGCGGCTTGAGAAGCTCTGCAGCCTTGATACAGTAGTAAAACTGCGAAAGGCAGTTTTTCCCTTCTTCTACCCACCAGCGCAGATTATACGGTGGATTACCAAGGATATAATCAAACTGCACGCCCGGCGCATAGCGGCGGATATCCTTATTTTCCAGATGTGCCTGTGGGAACAGAAACGACGCCACCTTATAGGCGTCTATATCCAGTTCACACCCGTAAGCATTGCGTTCATTCGGAAGAAAGTTAAAAAATGTCCCCATCCCACAGGTCAGATCTGCAACCAGATCGTCCTGCCCGATGTGCAGACAATCCACAACAAACTGGCACAGACGCGCAGGCGTAAACACCTGCCCATTTTCTGCTTCTTTTTTTGCTTCGCTGTATGCCGCATAGCTGTTATAATCGCTGCGCCGCAGCCCATGCAAGCCGCCTCGTCCAGTATATGCCTGAAAGACGTCGGCTTTGGATACGTCATATGTCGCGCAGGCATCATTATCGATCAGATACAGCAGCTTTTCATTGATTTGCTTGCGCGCGGACTGTGGAATCGGTTCTGTTGGTAAAGGATATTTCATATTCCGCACCTCACGAATATGCAGCGCTCAAGTAGATGTCAATAAACTGTTCTGCCAATTCGCTGCTCGCGAACCGGATATCCATTCTTCCGTTTTTGAACAGACGAATCTGCCGAAGCTTACTGTATCCATGGAAGTCTGTACAGGCTTGCCTTACATCCCGATAAGAGAAAAAATCAGAAAGTACGGCAGGCACCATTGTATAGCTTCCGGTTTCAAAATGGACGACACCCCACAAAACATTCTTTGCGCGGTCAGTCATACTCCAGCGCGGCGGTGTCCAATCTGCGTCACAGCTGCAGAAGTGACAATAAAAATGAATGATATCCTTTTGCTGAACATACTGCGGTTCGTTTTTGTATGTGTTCCATACTGCGCTACAGCAGCGCTGCTGTATTTCCCAGAACGCTCTTTCCTGAAAACTGCGTCCACCAAGCTGAATGAAGATCTGATCCAGCACGTCGGTGTATCGCAGCGCAAGCTCACGCATGGCTTTATGGTATGCAGCCTCTGCTTCTTCTGCTTTTTCCCGTTCAAAGATACCTTTGCTGCTGTTAGATGGCAGTAATCGCTCTGTGATGCTTTGCGCGGAGAGATCGACACTATATGTACGTGCAAAATATGATGTCAATCTGTTGATGAAATGTTCATGTAAACGTTCCAGTTCATCCCGAAAGCAGGCCGTCTTCAGATTGCAGTCGTTTCCCAGATAGTATGTATATGCTTGCTCACCATCCAGGATCATTTTCTGCTGTGAGATGCAGTCTGTCCATGTAAAATCCAATTCTCTCAGCGCCTCCCGTGCTGCATCATAGGCGCGCTGCTGGCGTTCGCAAAAGGCCCTGTCGGCTCCTGAAATGCGTGTATCTGCCTTGATTTTGACCTGATTGATTTTTTCTACTAAATTCATGTTTGTACCCCTTTCTGAAATAAAAAAGACCGGCAGCGCATTCTGTTGCGCGCTGTCAGTCTACTCACATGATATCCTTGTTCACTGCTGCAATTTCTTTCCTTACTGGAAAGCAAACTGCGTGCCCTAAATTGGGGGCGTATTCTGTCATTGCTTCATCCTTTCTGCCATTGGCTATATTATCTATATAAAAATGCCAGCAACACCTTCGCCCAGATAAGGGCGAAGCAAATTGCTGGCATAACATACAAACCTGATTCTCGTGCGCAATGCGAAAAATCGCGTTGTCATTCAGACGGGCGCAAAACTCAATTACATCTGTATGGTAGCATGATATCCGGTGGCTGTCAATATTCATCCTGCATGGGTAGGAAGTATGAACTTGGTCAACGGGAACGATTCCACGAAAAATGCTGTGGCTTTAGCAGGGGAGTGGGAAACCGCCAGCCTCGCGTCTGTTTGCAATAAAGGCCCTCAGCAAAATAGTCGGATGTTATAGATTATTTGAATCATCAGTACACCAACCCGTATTTAACTTTGATCCTGTCCAGCTTTTCCAGCATCGGCTCCGCGCCGAGCCAGAGGAAGACGAACGTGGCAACCGCGCGCACCAGATCGACCGGGATGCCGGTGATGTAATAACTCATGATGATCTTCCAGTTGATCGTATTCGACCACATAAGCGCTGACGCAGGATTCATAATGCCGCCGAAGATCACAGTCGAGGCGATCACGCCGAAGATACACAGACTGAGCTTCGAGCGCCGCAGAACGCCCTTGCGGTACAAAATTCCTGCCAGCCAGCCGATGATGCCCATCGCGAACATCTGCCACGGCGTCCACGGCCCTTGGGAGAACAGCATATTCGAGACCAGCATGGTCATCGCGCCGACCAGGAAGCCCGTCTCGCCGCCAAAGGCCACGCCCGCGAGAATCGTCATGGCAACGACCGGCTTAAACTCCGGCAGCATGAAGAACACGGCGCGTCCCGCGACGTTCAGCGCAACCAGAACCGCAATCAAAACCAGCTCCCGCGCCTGCGGCTTTCTGCCCTCGAAAATCAGGAAGAACGGCAGCATACATTCCAGCAAAATGAGCAGCGAAATGAAGTAATATTTTCGCCCTGCGAAGTAGTACACGCCGACAAACAGCGTCAGAGGAATCAAAAGCAGGATGAGCAGCGTGGCAGTCACGGTGCGCTTTTTCAGCTTGCGTTTTTCCACGGGCGTTTGAATCAGGTAATCCGGACGTTCGGCCTTCCGGCCAATGGACAGCGCAAACACAAGAAGCGCGGCAAGCAAAATGCCGTAGAGCTTGAGCTGCCCACCTGCCAGCGCGGTCATGCCGTTTGCGTCAATGAGCTTTGTAAGGTCTGTCACGCCGATGGCCTGCGCGATGAGCGCCAGCGAAGCGGCACCGGACACGGCGGCAAGAATCTTTCGCCAGACCGGGAGCTTTTTCATCGTCTGCGTTTCCTTCTCCGGCGCGGGCGGGATGCGCTGATATTCCGGTAAAGCCGCTTCCGGTTCGATTGTGCCGCCGCAGGCGGCGATCACATCCTCGGGCGTGACCGCTTCGGGCAGAAGCTCTCGCGCGATGCGGTTCGCGGTGGTCGTGTAGAAGCTGTTGCCGGAGAAGAACGTTCTCGGTTCCGCCTCCGTGACGATGTTTCCGTCAAAAAACAGGGCGCAGCGATCGGCGTATTTCGCGCAAAACTCAATGTCATGGCTGACCATGAGAATTGCGACACCGGACGCTTGGAGCGTCCGCAAAATCTGCCCGAAAACCTGTTTGAACTCCGCGTCCAGGCCCTTTGTCGGTTCGTCAAGGAGCAGAACATCAGGATTCAGAAGCAGGATTTTTGCCAACGCCGCGCGCTGCTGTTCGCCGCCCGAAAGGTCGTAGGGGTGGCGGTCCAGCAGCTCCGCCAGCTTGCAGAGGGAGACGACTTGTGCAAGCCGCTCGGTTTTGCGTTCGGATTTTTGTAAAATCTCCAACAAATCCGCGCGCACCGTGGATTTCACAAAAAGCGCCTGCGGGTTCTGGGGCAGCATCCCGACGCTGCCGCTGATAGTCAATTCCCCTCGATACGGCTTTTGCAGGCTTGCCAGCAGCTTGAGCGTGGTCGTTTTGCCCGTGCCGTTGCCGCCGAGCAGCGCAAGAAATTCGCCTTTGTGCAGCTCCAAGGACAAGCCTTTCACGACATCGGGCAGGTCTTTGTCATACTTGAACCAGAGTTCCCGCGCCGAGACAACGGTTTCCGTGTCCGGTGCGTTTTTATTTTCTTCTGGGATAGGCTGCAATTCATGCGTTTTTGCATAGTCGAGCAGCCAGTTTCGGCCGTCGCAGACGGAAATGGGGCAGGCCGCTGTAGAATCCGTCGCCGCCCAGATGCGCATGGCGGCGGGCATGGCGAGAAACATCGCGTTCCCACTGCTTTTCAGCTCTGCGCCCACGTCCGCAGGCGTGCCGGTGCAAAGGAGCTTGCCGCCGTCCATGACGGCCACGCGCGAGGCAAACGAGAACGCTTCTTCCAAGCGATGCTCGGTCAGAATGATCGTTGTGCCGAGTTCTCGGTTGATTTTGCCGAGGGTGGCAAGGAAATCCGACGCGGCAATCGGGTCAAGCTGGCTCGTTGGCTCGTCGAGAATCAAGACTTTCGGCTGAAGCACCATCACGGACGCGAGGTTTAAGAGCTGTTTCTGGCCGCCGGACAGCTCTGTGACCGGCTTGTAAAACCATTCCTGAATCCCGAAAAACGATGCCATTTCTGCGACGCGGCGGCGAATGGTCTGGGTATCATAGCCGAGGGATTCCAGCCCGAACGCCAGCTCGTGCCAGACCTTGTCGGTCGCGATCTGATTTTCCGGACTTTGCTGCACAAAGCCTATTTTTTCTGCCTGTTCGCGCTGGTCAAGGGAATCAAGATTTCTGCCGTCGAACAGGATCTCGCCGCTTCTGCGGCCATGCGGCGCAAGAACCGTTTTGAGCTGCCGCAGAAGCGTCGATTTCCCGCATCCGGAAGGGCCGCAGAGTACCAGAAACTCTCCCGGACGGACGGACAGCGACAGGTCGGAAATCGCGTTCTTTTCCTGCTCGGGATATGCAAAACTCAGATGGTCGATTGTAAAGACTTCCACTGCCTGTCCTCCTTCCGATCAAGAATCACCGGCGTCAGCACCAGCGCGAGATAGATGCACATGAAGCTCACGGTCAGGGGCGTCCATGCGGCGGTTTTCACAGTCGGATAGTAGCGGAAATACGTGCCGCCCGCCATCCAGCCCGAAAGAATGTACGCGCCGCAGAAGATCAGCCAAGCAAGTGCGGCCTTGTCGCGGTCGTCAAAACGATAGATCAAGAACGCCGTGCGCCCAGGCAGACCGTAGCCGCGGGCGCGCATGGAATCCGCTGTTTCAATCGCGTTCTCAAGTGACCACGTTACCATGATGGAGAAAATCTTGATTGCGTTAGAAACCCTACGAATCACGCTGCCGGTTTTTGTGTCGCGCCCGATGCAGCTCTGTGCTTCGGCAACAACGTCCATCTGCGATTTGAATTTTGGGATGAAGCGCAGCGCCATGGAGAGGACGAGGGACAGCGCGGGAATGACGCGCCCGAACAGGTACACGAACTTATCTGACGTCATCACCTCGTTATAGCTGGAAAACCACAATACGACGCTTGCCAGCATGACCGCCGCGGCCACACCGTAGAACATGGATTCGAGCGTCAGCGGATTGCCGGAGGGCAGATAGGTCAAAATCGTTTGACCTTCGTGATTGAACGCCGGGTTGACGAGCGCGGCAACGGCCGCCATGGGCAAAAGTCCCATGACGGCGAAGCGCGCCGCCTTCCGGCCTTTGAGGTAGATATCATACGCCAGCGCCCCGGTCAGAGAAATCGCAAGATAGACCGGGTGCATGAGGCACATGGAGAACAGGAGGACAAGCGCAAAATACAGAAAATTGATCGTCGGATGGTAGCCTGAAAAGGCGTCTTTGTTTCTCATTCGCTTCCAGTCGCGTAGCCGCCGCCCACATCATCTCCGAGGTCACAGGTATAGACCCATTCAATCACATCGCCATCCTTGAGCTGATAGCGGCTGCATCCGTAATTGGGGAACCAGCCGTTGACCTTGTACATCCAACCGGAAGTGTTACCAACGTCAAACTCATAGAGATTATTGATTCCTTCGATATAGGCGGAATTGTAGATCGGCGTGTTCTCAAATTCCATGTGGATCTTCTGCTGTTTGCAGGTGCGCTGTAAGATGTTAAAAACGCTCTCACCCTCATAAAATGTGACGGTCATCGGTTTCAGAATCCAGCCGTCCTCCGGCACCAGCTCACGCTTTTCCTTATTACAAAGGTCCATATTGTCAAGGATTGTCGCGCAGGAGATGGAGAGGGTGCAGGTGTATTCCGCATCGCCAATTTCCACGTCCTCCGGCTCGACTGGAATTGGCTTGCCCTCCGGCACGGGGTCGGTCTGGTACTTGTCCTTGCCCGTGCCGGTGTCGATCATCATGCCGCCCACTTCTTCATATTCGCCGGTTGCACTTGCCTGGATTTCCTCCGGCGAAACGTATTCTGGCTGTTCGGTATTAGCCTGTGCAGATTCTCCCGTCTGCGGGTCGCCAGACGGCTCTGGTGTGCTTTCGGCGGGTGCCTCTACCGGTCCCGTCTCAACGTCATCCGGCACGTCTGCCGCCGCTGTGTCCTGCTCCGGTGTCTCCACCGGGGCAGCAACGGTCGGCTGCTCGGCGGGGGTTGGTTGCGCGGGGATATTCTGATCGCCAAAGACGAACGCTGCCGCCAGCACCAGTACGATCAGTACCGGCGCAAGGATTTTCCACTTGTTTTTCTGCCAAAATGTCATATCAGATCAACTCCGCAGCGGTCAACATATTGTAAAGCATCTGTGCAATTTCGCAGCGCAGAATCGCTTTTGTGGGTTCGATATTGAGGTCACTCTGGTCGAGAATATTGACGGAGTAGCAGAACGCCATCGGTTCCTTCGCCCAGGATGCCACGCTGCGGTAATCTCCGAACTGCGCCAGCATATCCTTTGTCGCTGCCGCGTCCATCGCAGTGTCCAGCCCGCAGAGCTTCGCCGCTCTTGCCACCATTGCGGCGGCCTCCTGCCGGGTGATGGTGCCGTCCGGATTAAACTTGCCGCTGCCAACGCCGTTGACAATGCCGCTGCTGTTGGCTGTGCCGATGTAACCGGCGTACCATTTGGAGCTGGGAACATCGGTAAAGACTTTTGTATCCTTTGCCGCCAGACCGAGGGCGCGTGTGACAATAGCAGCAAATTCCGCGCGCGTCATGGTCTTGTTGGGCATGAACGTGCCTTTTCCCATGCCGTTGATGATACCGCGCGAGGCAAGTTCTTCGATAGCAGCTTTGTTCACGTGATTTTTCACATCGGTGAACGTTGTGCCGGGAGCGGTCACGCCGGGAACATTCACAGAAGCGTCCACATTGCCCTTATTGACGCTTGTGCTGGGTTTCGAGGTATTCTTGGTCACATCGCCCATACGGTACAGGCTGTTTTCGCCATTTGCCGCGCGGTCAATGGCGACCAAAGCGTAAAAACCCTGTTCCGCAGACATCTGGTTGTTGCCGTCCGAACCGTCGAGAACGTGGTAGAAGCCGCCGTTAGACTGCCGGAACGAGAGAAGATTTTCCGTCAGCGTGTGACCGCTTTTCACAAAGCGGCTGTCGTCCAGAGAAACCCCCAGCTCACAGAGCGCGACCACGACCTGCGCGACGGATTCGACGTTGGTCGTGCCCCACGATGCGTAGCCGCCCTTGCTGTCCTGCGCTTTGGAAAGGTAGGTCAGAGCCTTGTCTGTCGCGGTTTTGACCGCTTTCTGATCCTGATATTTTGCAAGTGCCTGCAATGCCATTGCGGAAATGTCCACGTCGGAATCTCCGGTGCCGGTCAGACTCCAGCCGCCGTCTTTCATCTGGCTATTCAGAATTTCATCGATGTAGAGTTGCCGGGTTGCCTGCGTTTTTGCGGCGGGATTTTTGGGAATCTCGTAATTGCCGGAATCCAGCGCGATCAATGCCCAAATGGGGCCGTTCAGACCCTGCCAGATGGTCTTTTCAAAATCGCCCAGCGGCATTAAAAGGTTGTAGCCCGCGACCTTGGACGGATCGCGTCCAATGGCGGTCAGCGCGAGGATGACGCGGGAATACTCGGTGTATTTTCTTTCATGCAGCACGCCGGAGCAGTTTTTGACGTACTTCTCGACGCGCGCATAGTAATCTTCATAGTAATTTGTGGGAACAGTGTAACCAGAACGGGCAAGACCGATAATTGCCCATTCGCCGCCAATGGAACCGACCTCCGGGGATTTGACTGCGGACACCATATAAGCGGCGCTGCCTTGTACTTCATTCTGGACGCCGGACGCCGCCAACGCGGGAACCGTCAGCGTCAAAAGGATCGCGAGGGTCAGAATCCATGCAGAAATTCGTTTGATTCTTCTCATTTGTATTTCCCCCTATAAATGCGGCAATCAGGGCTGCCCCCAAATGGGGGCAGTCCTGTGCTGCAAAGTGATTATTTTGTGGTTTTCGCCACGTTTTCCACGAAGCGGTGGAGAATGGCTGCAACCTGTGCGCGGGTGGCGTTGCCGGTCGGCATGAGCTTGCCGGCACTGCCGTTGACCAGCTTTTCGGCAACAGCCCATTCCAGCGAAGCCGTGGCATAGGCTTCTTCTGCGGAGCGGATTGTGCCAATGTCATCGACGGTCGGTGTTGCAGGCAGGGCAGCAATCGCGTCAGAGACGATCTTCGCTGCTTCCATGTCCGTAATGGCCGTATAGCAATCGTTCAGCTTCTTCTTCAGCGCTTCGGAGATTTTCTTTTTCTGTTCATCGGTCAGTAAATCGAACTGCGCTTTTGCCGTGCGCACATCCGAAGCATCTGCCAACGTGAGCTTGCCCGGAGACGGAAGATTGGAAATGAGCTTCTGCACATCTGCCGCATTGCCATTCTGCACGACGGTGATGGTGTAGCGGGTCGTCGTGTAGTTGGAAGCCTTGTTCATGGTGGGCCAGCTCTTATCACCAACGCCGACATAGATCACGTCGCCGGACGAAACAGCCATAATGTCGCCGTTTGCGTAGTAGGCGTTATCGCTGCCGTAGGTGTTCAGATAAGCTCTGGTCTGGAAATTCTTATTTGCGGCGGAATAGTTGATGCGCGTGCCGATCTGCTCACTGGGAATGACCAAGAGATAATCGGTCGTCGCTTTCGCATACGCCGGGGTCAGCGTACCGCTGCTGAACTCCAGACTGGCCAGCGCCGTTTCATTATTCGTCCACGAGCTGCCGACATCTTCACCGAGGTTGGTGGTAAACACGACGTGGATCACGTCGCCGGATTTCAGGCCGCCGTTCTTATAGGTGAACGCAGCAAAACCCTGATTGACAAACCAATCGTTCAGCGTACCCATCCAGCCGGAACCCTTGGTGCCGTCCTTTTCAGACAGAGACTCCCCATCTTTATGGATGGAAGCAATATAGGTAGTCTTGTAGGAATCGGCCGTCAGGTCGTCTTTGGTTTTGTACTCATTCCACGAATAACCGCCGATTTCCAGTGCCTTGAGGATCACGGTCATCATGCTGTCATTTGTGCCAAGCTCGTATTCGCCGGAGACGATGGTGCCGGTGAACGGAGCTGCGTTGTACGTCGTGTTCTCCACGCTGACAGTCACAGTGCCGACGATTGTGCCGGAGTTATACTTGGTTTCGCCTGTCGTAATGGTCTTTCCGGCTTCCGGCACAGCCTTGATCGCTGCGACAGCCTTATCACGGGCGGCTTTGATTGCCGATTCCGTATCCGCTGCATTGATGGCTTCCTTGCCGGAGTTCCGCGCAGCTTCCAGCTTGGCAATGCCAGCTTCATCATACTTGCTCTTGTCGCAGGCATTGAACGCGGATTCGACGACCGCGATGGCCGCATTTTTCAGCTTGGTGATCGCCTCATCGTCGAGCGTTTCAAACATCCGCTGGTAATCCGTCTTGGAAACCATTTTCGTGCTGAACGTGACGGTGCTGCCATCTTCGGCGTTCTTCGGAATCTGGTAGGAGATCAGATAGTAGCCGGGATACACAAGTTCGTTATCTTTCAAGTCAGCCAACGTCTGCTGCTCTGCCGGATTCCACGTTGTGCCGCCGTCAATCGACCATACCGGCCAGTATTGTGTGTCCGTGGTTGTCAGATAATAACGGATAAACACATACTGTCCAGCATTTGCGCTTGTGGGCATCGAAGTGGTTTCTTTTGCCCACGTCGGATTGGGAACACTTCCATCCGGACGCGGCGAGATAACCCATTTGATCTCAGGCCATCCATAGTACGGATTTCCCTTATCTGTCTTATGCGGGAACGTTCCGCTCTCGGAGAGCCTCAGGTTGACCGTCGCAACGGTGGGAAGCTCATTCGCATTGATCTTGGCCAGCGCTTCCAGCGTCGCTCTTTCGTTTGCGGTCAGGAGCGATTTCTGATAGGCGTTCAGCGCGGCGTATGCCGTCTGAAGCTCCACAACGAAGTCTTTATCGCTGGCCGTCAGCGTTGTCAGATCATCCGGGAGATAGGAGAGGTTTTTCCGAAGCGATGCGAGAATTGCCGCATGGTCGAGCTTTTTCGCGCTGGCAGCCTGCAAGGCCGCATAGTCCTCGTCAAACGAATCCATCAGATCTTTGAACGTTGTCGCGGAGTTCTGGTTGGATTTCAGCGTGCTATATGCGGATGTGAATGTCCGATAGTCCGCCGTTGTGAAATCGTAGTCGTGGAAGCTCTCATAATACGCTTTTGCCGCCGCAAGGTTTTCACTGCGGTACTTGGCAATCAGCGCATTGATGTCTGCTGCTTCGGTGACATGGACAATCGCGTAATCACCCGCATACAGGGAGTAATACTCGCCAATCGTGACCTCGCCGTACACAGACTTATACGTCATATCGTCCGGCGTCACATTGAACATGGCGACGGTATAATAGCCGGGTTCTCTGAAAATGTATTCCAGATTGCCGCTGGCATCCGTTGTCGCCGTTGTCTTGTGCGTCGGCTGCGACAGCGTTTCCGTCTCCGACGGGTCGCTGATAAAGAGCGTGATGTTCTCTGCGCTCTTACTGCCGGATGCACCTGCGTATGCGCCGGTCACAGTAGCCGAGAACGCAGCCTGATCGCCCACGGTCGTGCTGGCCGAAGCCGATGCGTGGATCATGGCATAGCTGTTTTCGTAGTAACCGAAACCGGGGGATGCAGGGAGGATCGAGACTTTGGAAGAATCGTAGCCGGACGAATCCTCACTGTTGAACATCTGAAGCGGGATACGCACCAGACGAACAACGTCGCGTTCATGGAGCTGGACGTTGTTCCACTTTGCTTTTGCCGACCAACGGTAATCTCCGTAATGGCTGCCGTTGACATAGAGTGCGAACACCGGGTTTTCATCGCCGTTATTGCTCGTCCCCAAGCCGGGGAGCGTCGTGTCATTGTGCGTATCAACAGTGATCCCAGCAAGGTCAAATGCCGCGCCGAGCGTGGCGTTTCCACTTGTCAGGCCAAGACTGGCGTTGGCATACAGATCAGTCCCTTTCCCCCGGAACCCCTCGTACTGTGCGGAGAAGTTGTTGATATAGGTAAAGGAAATGGTAACGTTCTTTGTGCTGGCAAGCTGCTTGCGGGCATCCTTCAGCGCGTCAATATGTGCCGGATAATACGTCCACTGACCGCTTTCATTGTAGGCATAGTAGCCGTTGAATGCTTTCAGCATGGCGTAATCTTCCGTTGTACCGCCGATGATCCGATACGCCATATCGTCCTTGAGCACATTGTAGGCACTGACATACGCCGCCCACGTCTCCGCGCTGTAATCGCTTTCGTTCAGCTTGGCCGGGTCATACTGCTCGATCAGTGCTTCGGCTTCTGCCTTGCTGCTCAGATAGTCCTCGTAAGCAGTGTCGTAAAGCTCCGCGTTGACCAGCTTGTGCGGATCAGCTGCCGACACCGCAGCATCAAGTTCTGGCTGACGATCAATAGCTGGAGCCGTACCATCCACATAGAGCGAATCCAACAGCGTCTTTGCCGCTGTCCATGCCGCTTCATAGGCATCCCATGTAATAGCGGTACAGTTATCTGCGCTGACCGGTGTTCCGGTCGTATCGCTCAGTTCTCCCTGCCGCCAGCGCCATGTGGTATTGACAGTCTCATAAAGCGCCGTTGAATTGGCCTCCGTTATGGGAATTAGTTCAGCAATTTTATCAGACAATGCAGTATTTGCATCATCTACCACGGACTGCTCCACCTTGGGATTTGCAATAAGGTTCTGCGCCGTTGTCAATGCTGGCTGCATATCCGCCCAGAAGCCGTCTTTGCTCCAATGCCGACCATTCCAACGATCATAGGTATGGTAGTATCTTTCAGCATTTTCGCCTGTGACTTTTTTAACGGTTTCTTGTAATGTAGTTATATTGGCATCGGATATATCGTTATTAGGCCATTCGACAATTAAGTAACCTTTTGGACCACCACGGCGACCATCCTTATATAGCAGGAACAAAAGATGATCATTTTTTGAATCCAACGAATTTACAATAGATGCGTCCGTTACTACATCTTGAAAAAAATCCTTCGCTTCTGAATATGGCTTCGATTCACTTCCGATGGATACATTGATATACTGGGGATCAACATCGTATGTAGTATATACATTATTATAAGTAGATGTCGCAGTGCATGAAATTATAAGGGATGAGTACTGCTTCGCATCAAATTGAAACAAGTAAACCGGATAGCTATTGCCTTCATAACTAATAGTTCCAATGCTTGTACCGCTCATGGCCTCATTCAGCGTATATGCTGAACCCGCGGCAAGAGTTACAATACTACTTGAAAACAAAAGCGAAATACATAATAAAATGGATAATACTCTTTTGAGTAAACGGCACCCGCTAATGCGGGTGCCGTTCTGATTCGTGTCGTTTATCTCTCTATTCATACTATTCATAGTTTTATGCGCAGTTCAACACAGTCACATAAGGCGATTCTGTTCCACTTTGCGTGATAATCTGAACTTTCTCGCCCGCCGCAATACTAAAAGCATATCCATCATTGCTAGAAGCATCAACTGCGACACCGTTTACATAGACATAATCTTCAGCGGAGTAAATTGTATAGTTGCCGGCGCTGACACTGGTCATACCCTTATTAGAAGTTGTGATTTTTCTAGCACCCCAAACTTCCAAATCTGTCGTCGCTGCGCTGCCGCTCGTACCTCTTGCAGTAAAGATGCCGGTGATTTCCGGAGAAGTTTCACCAAATCTGCCGAAATCCAAAACAGCGGAATAAACACGGACGTATTTCACCTTTTGACCGGACAGGTTTACCGGTTCGCCGGTTGCAATATCAACGGCCCAAGCAAGGTCAAAACCATCGCCGCCGGTCTTGTCGGAAGTGTACGGCGTATAGGGGTTCACAGCTTCACCGTATTCGCTGGGGCTGCCGTTCGGAGTAACGTCTGCATAGCCGAACGCATAGTCAGCCGTCGTGTCCGAATCTGCAATCGCCGTAACACCGGTAAAAGTCAGCGTGTTACCGCTAAGATTGACGGAAACACGGCTATCGCAGGTAGCGCCACCGGTCGGATCATTTTCAAAGGCAGTAAAGTTTGTGGTCAGCGGGAACCATGCTGCCGGGCAGCAATCGGCTGCGTTCAAACTGCCGAGTTTGGCGGTTACTCTGCTGGAACCCTTGGTGTAAATGACGCTGGTGTTACGCAGAGTGCCGGTGTAAAACTTGGAGAAACCATTTGCCGGATTATTGGCGGTAAAATTGCTTTTATAGTAGTTGGAACCGGCAAGCTCATACCATGTAGTGCCATCGACAGAAACCTGCACAGCGCCAGCCTCCGGGTTGCCGTTGAACGCATTGCCGTAGATCACAAAGTCAACGCCGTAGGGATTGGTAGCCTTATCTTCGATACCATTTTCAAAGTAGAACTCAATAAAGCCGCCGAACGCACCCAGCGAAACGCCGGTCGTTTCAGGAGCAGTTTTATTTGGTCCTACGAACTTTGTGCCGAGATAACCCCAACCGGAGTTGTTGGCGAACTGGCCAAGGGGCAGATAGCTCACAACCGAGGTCGGTGCGCTGCCGGCCAGGGTGTGGGACTTGGTGCCGCAGGAAATGGTGTAGGTCGTGCCGCCAGCGACAACGACGATGGAGAGGGTGTTGTCCTCGGAGGTCGTGATCGTGTAGCCATAGTTCGTGCCGTTCTGCAACGATGCGCTCTGCGCAGTGCCGTTCACGGTAACAGAGGTCGGGTTCTCAACCCAAAGCGTAAATTCGCCGGGAATCTTGTTGGAACCGTGACGGCCGGTGACAGTGCCGGTCGTGCCATTCCAAGCAATGAACACGGGATCACCCGTGGAGATGCTGACAGGCATCGAAACGTAGTAGTGGAAATTGTAGGTGTCACACTTGCCAAACTCGTTCCTCGTATCCTTATGGACATACGCCGTCGCCAATGCTGCACCATCGGTCATTGTCGCCGTGTAGGTATTAGATGCACCGGAAGCGATGTAATAAATACCCTGAGGCGGATTCGGAACGTTCTTGCCGAATTTGGAGATGACGAAGCCGTCCGGCTGTCCGTCTGCCGCAGTAAATGTGGCAGTCAATTCGGTGCCATTCGCGGTGCCGCTGGGCACGGCCAGATAATAGTCATAAACTGTACCATGAATGTCTGTGCTTGTCGCATACTCGACGCTCTCAAAATCTGCGCCAGTAACGACAATCGAGGAAATGTTGCTGCCGTGTCCGTTCAGGGACTCGGTCGTTGCAGCCGATACGCTGAGCGTAAACAGCGATACGGCCATTGCCAGCACAAGGATCAGTGCCAGCGTGCGGGAATTGAAAATCTTTTTCATGCTTGACTTCCTTTCTGTCCGCATAAATTCGTTCCTCGCGGTTAAGCCGACGCAGCCGAGGAACAGCTCTGCATCAGCATTGGGTCTTTTATGTCACAGCAAAAGCTGCTGTAAACAACAAATTCATGCTTCACGCCACAGATACAATACCGCTTCCTGCGCTCCCGCCCGCCGCGACGTAGACCGCGTTTTCTGCCCGTTGGTGCGCTCGTTTCTTCGCGTCGCTTCGCCGGGGCAATATGCTCTCATGCTGTGGCTATTCAGTTGTCGATGCGATTCATCATTTCGAGACGGGCGAAGACCCGGTAGATTTGTTTTGAGATCCCCCGGTTCCGCGTTCCCAATTCGGAACCGGGGATTTCTGCGCGTCAGGGGATGACGCGCTGGCAGTCGGCTCTAGGGGGTAGAGCCTGGTCTATCGCAAATCCGTTCCCAATTCGGATTGTGCAAATGAATTATTGTGCGCTTTCCTCCGCAGCCGGTTCCTGCCGTTCGGCTTGCCGTGCTGCGCGCTTGGCTTCCTTTTCTGTTGCCTGCTCCTGCCGGAACTTTGTGAGCTGCCGCTGATACTCAGCCTTGAACTCCTGCGTTTTCCGCACGTTCTTATTCTGCGGGCATTTGAACCCTTGCAACTCAAGCGCGTACATCGTTCTTCCTGTAATTTTCTCATCCAGAAGAAGATCGGCGCGGAACCGGCGGCCTTTGCCTTGAATCTGTGGCTTCTCTTTGGCTTTATTTTGCTTTTTGGCTTCAGCCTTGGCTGCTTTGTCTAGCTCCCGCTGTGTATTGAACTCCGCCTGAAACAGCGCCGTTTTTTCCAGCGCGGGCGTACTGCGCTTTGCCGCAAGCTCTCTGCTAACGCCGATCGCTTCAAGCGCATTTACCCATCCGCGGAACCGCAGTTCAATAAAATCGCCGCCAATTATTTCTGTCCTGCCGGGGATATGCCGCAGCTCCGCCTGCTGCCGCCGCAAATATGCAGCCAATTCCTGCAATGACGCATTTTGATATTTCAGAACAAACTCGATGTTCCTGTGAGACAGCGCCGTATAGGTGCGTTGGGTCAAAACTTTTTTAAGCGCCGCCATATTTTCCTCATACGTTCTGTTCGGATTCATCGCTGCACCTCCCGTTCAGAAGATGCCGCGTTCTTCGCTGCAAGCCGCCTCAATTCGATCTCGCATAAATCCTGAACGATCTTGCGGTCACGAAAATGTGGCGGGTTTTTGATGTTTGTGATTTTTCCAGCATAAAAAGATCGGATCGCGGCTTGCCATGAGCCGAAACGATATATGATGTAGTCCGCACCGATCACCTCGACCGGCGCAGGAGGATGCCCGATGTCCTCCATGCAGCTCTGCAAGTATGCCGAGAGCTGCTCCAAAGTGTCATTTTGATGCTCAAGGATGAACTGCACGTTTTTGTAGGCGATCACACGCTCAATGCGGCCATAGTTGATCTGGTCCAGATATGCTTGCCGTTGCTGCTCATTCATCGCAGATAATCCTCCTATCGATTTTTCCGCAAAAAACAAATCATCCCGCTGACGCGAGATGATCCGATTGCTTCAAAAACAAAAAACACCGATTTACTTCAACTTTAGAAGCAAATCGGAGCCCTGTTCCGAATTACCGATAGGATCATCGTGCTATCTACCCTTTGTTTGCCAACTTCTGCACGTAACGAGATCATAAAACAGGCAGCATCTCATGCAGGCAAAGAAAAGCGATTCTCCTGACTTGGACTATGGACGCAGGTCGCGTCCGCGCTCTGTTTCCTACCTTCTCACGGGATTTTCTCCCGCAATGGCGACCTTTCGGCCACATAGCTTGTTGGTGTAACGCTGTCTTTCGTTTCCTCCAAGCTACTTTAGAAACTTGCTCATCCTCACAGTTCCGGGCGAGTAGATTCATTGCTCTTTCATTGCAGACTATAAGGCGAGAGATAACCTGCAATTACAATTCTTCGTTGGCAAACATATTAAATTGTCAAGATTCTTCCATTCTCCGTATGTGCCAGCATAGATGCGACATACTATCTGCACATACAAAACATGACGGTTTCGGCTTCATAAAGTTCTGCAAATTTACGAAGTCCTAAAAACGCAATAAATATCTTGTTTCTGACACCATTATACAATAGCACAGCAAAAAGTCAATGCGGTTCGGTGTCAAAATATTGATTATTTGCGTCGTTTTCGTAAAGATCAATCGGTATTAGGTGATGCAGAATACTATTGTGCGAACATCGTATCTGTATTCGCAGTCAGAACAGCCGTCAAAAGGAGGGTGCCGTTTGCCAAAAACAGGTGAGAACATTTATAAGCGAAAAGACGGACGTTGGGAAGCGCGCTTTATCAGTGGCAGGAAACCGGATGGATGCGCAAAATACACTTCTGTCTATGCGCGCACCTATGCCGCAGCAAAGGCCAAGCTGGAGGAGCGGAAACGGATGGTCGTGTCACGACCTGCCGGAAGCTGCCGCTTGACGGTAAAAGAGCTTTTTGTATGGTATCTGTCACAGGCAGAGATCAAGCCATCTACACGCGCCAGATATGTTTTTCTGATCGAGCATCATATCCTTCCGGAGCTTAGTTCGATCTTCGTCGTTTCTTTGACGGCGAAACAGCTTTCTGACTTCCTGAACCAAAAGCGTAAAAGTGGTCGGCTGCATGGCGGTGAGTTATCTGCCAAAAGCGTCCGTGACATCGGCGTTCTAATAAAAGCTGCGCTCCGGTTTGCCAGCGCAGAATACCATTTTTATTGTGATGCGCTAAACGCAAAGCTGCCGAAAGCAAAACAGCGGGAAATCGAGCCGTTTTCAGCATGGGAGCTTGAACAGCTCAAAAAAGGTCTATCGCCGTCACCCAATCACAAGGACGCTGGAATCCTGCTTTCCGCAAACGGAGGATTGCGGCTTGGTGAGGTTTGCGCCCTGCGGGTTTCAGATATTGACTTTCAAAACGGCACCGTCAGCATTGAGCGCGCCGTTCAGCGTGTCCGTCAGAATGGGAAAACGAAGCTCATCATCCAGACACCAAAGAGCGAAAAATCTGTGCGCGTTATTCCACTTCCAAACGATATGATGGCGTATTTGAAAAAAGCTATTTCTGGTCTGTCACAAAATGCGTATATCCTGACAGGCCGAACGGATAAGCCAATGGAGCCACGCACCTATCAATACTACTTTGAATCTGTCCTGCGTCAGTGTGGCATCCGAAAACGCAGCTATCACACTCTCCGTCACACTTACGCGACGCGCTGTATCGAAAATAGGATTGACGTTAAAAGCGTCAGCGAAATGCTGGGTCACGCAGATGTTACGACAACGCTGCGGTTGTACGTCCATCCGTCACTAGATAGCAAACGGCAAGCCATTCAGAAAATCAGTTTCCTCGGCGGTGTTGCTTAAAAGCCTATTCGCCGTCAAAATTTCCGTCACCCAAAACGCGGAAAGGCCGATGATCTCAAGGCGCATCTGGCGTTTCATCGTAAATTTGCAGAAATTTACGAAGTCTTTTCTATGCTCATTATAGCAAAGGACAGTGTGCTGACACATCAGACTTCCACGCAGGAGTATGTCGTTTTCAATGTGTCCGGGTGGATCATCAGCATGGGGCGGTGCAATTCTCTCGCATAAGAAATCGCCTTATCGGTATCATCCCCACGCGCAGATGCCGGATCGTAGACCGCCAGCACCATGTCAGACTGCCGGATGATTGTTCGGTAGGCTTTCAGCTGTGCGTCTGGCTGCTTATGTGTGTAAACGGCTGTCATGTGGCTGCATTTGACAAGCATATCGAAATAGCGTTCGCGCAGTTCCGGTGTCCACTTTGTTGCCTGTTCCTCGTATGGTGTGATGCAGAATAGCATCAGCTCCGGATCGTCATTCCGCAGCGCGTTAATGATCTCTGCGGCATATAGTCCAACGCCGTAGTCGCAAGCCACGGAAAAGTGCGTCACCCCTTGCTGCCGCAGCACCATGATCTGCTGGGCCAGCTCCATCTTCATATCGTGACACTCCGCAGCTTCTTCATCAAAACCCCATGCAAACCGCATGGGGTTTTGTCCGAGGATCGCGCAGCTTTTCGTTCCGCACATCTTGTATCACCTCACATGTAGTCTAATGGCTTATATTTCGTATTCTATCAGTCGCTATTTTCTGCGTCAAGAAAAATGTAAGCTTATAGGGAACGAATTTGCCTCAATCAGCATACAGGTGGGGAGAATCAGATGGATAAAAAGTTGCTGGGGAAACGAATCAACACCGCGCGAAAGGATAGGGGCTGGACAAGTGAACGCCTGTCCGAAGCCTGCAACATCAATGCGACATATCTCAGGCAAATAGAGTCTGGCGCAAAAACACCCAGCCTGCAGGTTTTCGTAACGCTTTGCAGCACGTTGAATGTTTCCCCAACATATTTGCTTGCGGACAACCTGAACCTGACAGAATCGCAGGATTTGGATTCCCTGCTTGCTCTTTGCCGCTCGGCCACACCAAAACAGATTAACATGATCGTCGCAATGGTCCGCAGTGCGCTTGAATCGGTCGAATAGTTTTTTCAAGCCCCTTGCTGTTTGGCTTTAAGCTGCCATATCATGCGCCACCAACGCCGTGTAATAGCTGTTCATCGTGCTTGGTGCG
>ERZ773235.1585-NODE-1585-length-22419-cov-6.391299_pt1 | contig 22419 bp, 18 predicted proteins | sample MGYA00580522_ERZ773235 | MGnify/ENA primary metagenome ERZ773235 (study PRJEB29015, sample SAMEA2737797) | human gut metagenome | biome: human gut; feature: human-associated habitat; material: faeces | place: China | collected 2012 ...
ACCAAAACTCTCAAACAAGTGAGTTAATATTGGAACATAGAACTGGACACCCTACTTAATTTCTAAACTTTAATTTATTTTGATTTACTTATGGAAATAGTTTTAGAGCGTATAGCTAAGAAGAATACTTATACCATCGGCCGACTTTATCTGTTGGCTGATGGTGATGTGAAGCGCAAGGTGCTTAGCGGCAAGACTGCCGGTGACAAGCGCAGTTTCGAACATCGTTTCGATTTGGAGAAGTTGTCTAGGGAGAATTACTTCTGTGACACCCTGGAGCCAACCTGGCGCAACCTGAAGGGGATAGAGCTGAAGCCGGAGGAGGAGAATGCCCGTTTCAGCCGAGAGAGCGGCAAGGTGGCGAGAAAGATTCCGGGCCATACCGCCATCCCCGAGGGTTCGTATCGTGTGCTTATCACCAAGTCGCCCCGATTCAAGAAGTGGCTGCCGTATGTGCAGGGTGTTCCCGGTTTCGAGGGCATCCGCATCCATGCCGGCAACTATCCCGACGATACCCAGGGCTGCATTCTGGTGGGCGAGAACCGGGTAAAGGGTATGGTGGTGAACTCCCGCATCTGGCTCCATCGTCTGATGAATCGCATCATGGCAGCGGAGAATCAAGGGGAAGGTATCTGGATTACCGTCATCTAAGTTTGCAGAATATTATAAACAAAATAAGCAGCTGAAAAAATCAGCTGCTTATTTGCTTATAGGGTGGAGCTGGAGGGAATCGAACCCTCGTCCGCACAAGGAAACCATACGCTTTCTACATGCTTATTCCAGCCTTCAATTTTCGAGGTATGACAAGACCTGAACCACCAATCATACCCTTATCCTCTAAAATTTCATCCATGCAACGAGGCGTACATGAACTATTTCCGATTTGCCTGCACCGCTTGATCAACAAGATTCGGAACTACATCCGTTGAGCGATGTCCCGTTCCAGCACCTTGTGCCGGAATAAAGTTAATCTACTGTACTTCGATTAAGCAGCGAGAGCGTAGTTATTTTCGCCAATTAATTTTTTGTTCACTAGGATTTAGGAGGTAGCCAACGAGCCTCCGCATGCTTACGTACCATTTCATCTCGCCGTCAAATCCAGTCAACCCCGAGATTTCTTGATAACTAGGATGCAAAGATAAAGCGAAATTTTGAAATCACCAAATATTTTCGGAAAAATCATCGCTTTTTCTTTGAAATATCGGGATAAAGTGGTTGGAAGACCGCTTTTGTTTAGAAATTTGGAAGAAATAAAGGGATTTTCGAAGCTATCTCGTTTTTTTGCAGTAACTTTGTGGGCAAAATAATTAAAAATCAAAAATGATGGCAATGGAGAAAAAAGGAAAGATACTGATAGTGGATGACAATGAGGATGTTCTCTTGTCGCTCAATATGCTTTTGAAACCATACGTGGAGGGTATCAGAGTTATCAATACGCCTGAGCGAATCATCGGAATGATGGATTCGTTCAGGCCTGATGTCATCATGCTCGATATGAACTTCCATCGGGATGCCATCAGTGGCGAAGAAGGGTATGAATGGCTGGAGAAGATTCTGGCGCATAACCCCAAGAGCGTGGTGCTGTTTATCACGGCATACGTGGATACGGAGAAGGCGGTGAGGGCTATCAAGGCGGGAGCCATCGACTTTATTCCGAAACCATGGGATAGGAATAAACTGCTCGATACGGTGAAGAGTGCCGTGGAATTGAGTAGGGAAAGGAATCGGGATTCTTCGGATTTGATTGGCGAATGCGCTGCCATGAAGGAACTGAAAGCGCAGATGATGCGTGTGGCGGCTACGGATGCCAACGTATTGATTACTGGAGAGAATGGTACGGGAAAGGATGTGGTGGCGCATGCCTTGCATCAGCTTTCTGACAGGGCAAGGAAGCCGTTTGTGAATATCGACCTGGGGTGTATCCCTGAGAATCTTTTCGAAAGCGAACTTTTCGGATACGAGAAGGGGGCGTTTACGGATGCCAGGAATGCGAAGGAAGGACGAATTGAGACGGCAGATGGCGGTACTCTCTTTCTGGATGAGATTGGAAATCTGAACCTGCCGATGCAGCAGAAACTCCTGACGGTGATAGAGAAGCGTGAAACTCAGCGCATTGGTTCCAACAAGGTGAGCCATGTGGATGTGAGGATTCTGGCGGCTACGAATGCTAATTTGCGTGAGAAGGTAGGCGAGGGAGCTTTCCGACAGGACCTCTTCTATCGACTGAATACCATCGAGTTGCATCTTCCTCCGCTGCGTGATCGTGGAGAGGATATCATTCTGCTGGCAGAATATTTTCTGAAGATTTATTCGGGAAAATATAGTGTAGGTGATGTGGTGCTGGGTGCATCTGCCAAGCAGAAGCTGTTGAAACATACCTGGCCGGGTAATGTAAGAGAATTGCAGCATTGCATCGAGAGGGCGATTGTGTTGGGGGATAAGACGGAACTGGCTGCAGAGGATATCAGATTGGAGGATTCTGTGGTGGCATTGGGGGCTTCAGCGTCAGATTCTCTATCGGCTTCCGTAAATATAGATTCGCTCAATCTTCAGACCTTGGAGCGTGAAGCCATCAAGCGCGCCATCTCCTTGAGTAATGGAAATCTTACACAGGCCGCAGAGTTGTTGGGTATTACCCGTTTCGCCCTTTACAGGAAAATCGACAAACTCGGGGTTTAATGCTTCGGAAATTTTTGAAATTATGTCAATCGTCAATAACTTATTCAATCATAAGAGTAATGAGCGGATGCGCCAACTGATTGAGGCTATCCGCACCCGTGACTTCTCGCTTCAGTATTCATTGGATCATCTGAGGGGAGAAGAGCGGAATCTTGCAGAGCAGATTAACGAAGTGGTGAATGAATTTCGGGAAACCACTTTGCTGCAGGAAGCGAAATACCAGTATTTCGGAACGATGCTCGATACCATCAATGCCTTTCTCATTGTGGCGGATGAACAGGGAAAGGTGCATTGGATGAATCGGGCTGCCGTGGATGGACTCTGCGGTTTTTCGATTCATCACTTGCACGACTTGCAGGTGCTGGATGAGACGCTGCCGGAAATGATGATGCAGCTGAAGCCGGGATTGCAGAAACTGGTACAATTGGAGACCAAGACCAACGAGATAGCAGCTGGCAAGAAGGCTTTGGATGCTGGAAATCAGCATGCGGGGAAGGCTGACTTTGTATTGAGCGTGGTCAACTTCTTTAATAAAGGCTTTGCCTATCGCCTCTATACCTTGCAGAATGTGCAACCGGTGATTCAGAAGAATGAGACGGATGCTCAGCAGCAGCTGGTGAGGGTATTGACCCACGAAATCATGAACTCGCTGACTCCTATCATCTCTTTGGCTGATACGCTATGTGAAGGGGTGGAGCAGGATACGCTGGAGCATGATGATCTGCTGATGGCATTGCAGGCCATTAACCGGAGAAGCAATGGCTTGTTGCAGTTTGTGGAGAATTATCGCAAGTTGCAACGCATATCGAAACCTCAGTTTGAGGATGTGAGGATTGGTGATCTGGTGGCTGATTTGCAGCATCTTTATCCGGATTCGATATTCCATTATGAGATAGAAAACGAAGACCAGAGGTTGCTGATGGATCGTTCGCAGATAGAACAGGTACTGATTAATCTGCTGAAGAATGCGCAGGAAGCTGTGGAGAATCGAGTGAATGATGAGGCTGCAGATCTTTCCGATGAGGCTGAATCTGCTCAAAATCAGAATCCTTATGTCCGTCTTACCACTCATCTTTCGAGCAACAAGCGCGATTTCATCATTTCCATTACTGATAATGGTAAGGGAATCCTGCCAGAGGTGATGGAGCGCATTTTTGTGCCGTTCTTTACTACCAAGACGAGCGGTTCGGGCATCGGGTTGAGTATCTGCAAGCAGATAGTAACCCTGCATGGTGGAACCATCACCGCTTCTTCGAAGCCAGGCGAGAAAACCACCTTTAGCGTGGTGCTTCCTGCCTGATAGAGACGGATGCCTATCATATTGAGGATGTGCGCACCGTGCGAAATCGCACACGTTTCGTGCGGTTTCGCACGGCTTTTTTATATCCGGAATTTCTTATCTTCCTGATAATCATATCTTTATCTTTGTGGCATAGCTTTTGTGTTAGTTTTTGCAAAAGAAATCATCATGAAGAAAAAGAATTACCTATTCATAGTATGGGCGCTTGCAGCCATGAATGTTCAAGCCGACACGCTGCAGCTCGACCTGAAGACTACCATTGCGATGGCGCAGCGGCAGTCACCATCGGTGCAGAGTGCTCGCAATACCTTTCTGTCTGCTTACTGGGCTTATCGGTATCATCAGGCTAACTATCTGCCTTCGCTTTCCCTCTCATCTTCACCTTATATTAATAAGGAGGTGAACAAGATAACCCAGTCGGATGGTACGGCACTCTTTCTGAAGCAAGACCAGTTGGGAGCTGATCTTACTCTGAAAATCAACCAGAATATCTCCCTGACGGGTGGTAGTCTTTTTGTGAAGAGTTCGCTCAACCGCTTGGATGAGTTGCACAACAAGATAACAGCCTATAGTAGTCAGCCCTTTATCGTGGGTTACGAGCAGAGTCTTTTTGGCTATAACTCGCTGAAATGGGATCGCCGGATAGAACCTATCCGGTTCCGGGAATCCAAGAAGCGATATGCCGAAACGCTGGAGATTGTTTCGGCAAAAGCCTGTGAGCATTTCTTCGGTCTGGCTTCGGCGCAAGCAGAATGGGAGATGGCAAAGCAGAACTTTGCTTCTGCCGATACGCTTTATCAGATGGCAAAGGGGCGATATGAGAATGGAACGATTTCGGAAAACGAGATGCTGCAGCTGGAAATCAACCGTTTGAACGAGGAGACCAATGTGATGGATGCTCAGGTGGCACTGCGAGAGAAGATGCAGACCATCCGCTCGTTTCTGGGGTTGGAACAATCGCAGGACATCTGTCTGGTGATGCCGAAAGAGGTGCCTTCCTTTGAGGTTCCTTTGCAACGGGCGATAGATTGGGCTTTGTTGAATAGTCCGGATCCCGATTATTACCGTCGCATCCAGAAGGAGAGCGAAAGCCGGTTGGCGCAGGCTCGTGCCAACGCCGGATTGAAGGCGGATCTCTATATGCAGTTTGGACTCTCGCAGACGGGAGCAGATATCGGTGCCGCCTATCGCAGTCCGATGAGTCAGCAATCGGCAAGAATCACCATCGCCCTTCCGATATTGGATTGGGGACGGGGAAAGGGTAGGATAAGAGAAGCCAAATCGCAGCTGGCGCTTACTCAGACGCAGGTGGAGCAAGGCATGAGGGATTTCTACCAGAACGTAGAAAAACTGGTGTTGCAGTTTAACATGCAAGCCCGAAAGGTGTATGTGGCATCGCTCACCGACCAGCGTGCCGAGAAGCGACATGTGGTGGCGCGCCGACTCTACATCATGGGCCGCAACTCGATACTCGACCTGAATGCAGCCATCAGCGAGAAAGATGCCGCCCGGCGTAATTACATCTCGACGATGCAGACCTATTGGAGTCTTTACTATACGCTCCGAAGTATGACGGGATTCGATTTCGAGCACAATAAAGAATTGAAGGAAGAACTTCCTATAGAATAAAGAAATGAATAAAAACAGAACAATATGGATATAAAGAAACAACCGAAACCGTGGTATATCCGTTACCGCTATCCTATACTGTCGGGTGTAGCAGGCATTGCCATCCTCGTCTATTCCCTTTTCCTGATCGTTACTTCGGGAACCCGAAGGGTGGATATGGATAGCGTGGTGATAGCCGAAGTGAAGAAGGCTCCTTTCTGGGAGTATGTAGATGTAGAAGGACTGGTGTATCCCTTCAAGACCATCCAGGTGAATGCGATGGAGAATGGATTCGTGGAGCGGGTGGTGGCAGAAGAAGGAGCCATGCTGCAGCAGGGCGATACCATCCTGGTGCTTCAGAATCCGGAACTCTATCATTCTATTGATGATGAGCAGGATGCATGGAGCAGTAAGCTTCGCAACTGTCAGGAACAGGAGATTGAGATGACGCAGAAGACCATCAACCTTCGCCAGCAAGCCTTGGATGCCCAGCATCAGATGGCGAGCTTGAAGAAATCGCTCAAGCAGAGCCGGGAGGAATATCGTATGGGCATCAAGAGTAAGGCGGAACTGGAAGTGGCTGAGGAAGATTACGAATATCAGCGGCAGAAGGTGCTCTTGCAGATGCAAAACCTGAAGCATGATTCCGTATCTACCCGATTGAAGCGCGAGATGATTGCTGCCAACCGGATGGAAGCCAACAAGAAATTATTGAGAATGAAGGGCCGTACCCAGCAGTTGGTGGTTCGGGCTCCCGTAAGCGGACAACTGAGTTATTTGGGGGTAACCCAAGGTCAGCAGGTTTCGTCCGGGGCGAGCATCGGACAGATCAAGGTGATGAGCCAGTTTAAATTGCAGATTTCGCTGGCTGAGTATTACATCGACCGCGTTATCGCCGGACTTCCTGCCCATATTGAGTATGACGGTCATCAGTTTCCACTTCGTGTATCGCGGGTGATTCCTGAGGTGAAAGACCATCAGTTTGTCTGCGAATTAACTTTCAGCGGCAAGACTCCCGCCAATATCCGTTTGGGCAAGAGTTATCGGGTGCTGTTGGAATTGGGCAAGCCGGAACAAGCCTTGGTGATTCCGAATGGTGATTTCTTCCAAACGACCAACGGATATTGGATATTCCGGGTATCTGACGATGGCAAGAAGGCGCAGCGGGTGAATATCAATGTTGGCAGACAGAATCCGCAGCAATTCGAAATTACTTCCGGCTTGAAGCCGGGCGACAAGGTTATCGTAAACGGATATACCCAAATCGCCAGTGAAAAAGAGATAGATTTGAGATAGACTTTTATCTTGGATTATCAAAAATCATCATCCATCATAGATAATAAAATTCAATATTTCACGTAAATAAATTATATAAAGACTAAAAAATATGAACATGTTATTACACAACCTGAAGGTTGCCCTGCGCAACATTCTCAAGTACAAGGTGCAGACTCTGGGCAGCATCCTGTCGCTTGCCATCGGTATGGTGACGCTTGCCACGGTGCATTCGTTTCTGCAGAATTTCCGCATGGCTTCCATTAACCATGAACCTTATTATGACAGGGTTTATAGCCTTCGATTCGATTCCATCCAAAAACGTCAATCGGAAAAATCAATTCATATCAATGGTGATATCGTAAGGGCGGTGAAGGCGAATGGAGGACCTCGTTGCATAGAGCAGGGACCTTATGCACCTAATGGTATGCTAACAGGCGGCTGGGCTGAGTTTACCCTAAGCGGTAAGACAAGGAGAAAGATGCCGTTGGATGCAGTTCCCCTTGATCGTCATTATCCCAACTTTGTAGGTATCCGTTCTGCCATTACGGGCGAAAAGATTAAGGTGCTGGGGCCTCATGATGCCATTATCAACGAAAAGCAGGCAAAGCAAATCTTTGGTGACAAGAATCCTGTGGGTGCAAGTATTCGTTTGAGTAAAGACTATGGAAATTATCAGTTGAGATTGGTGGATGTCTATCAAGACTTATCATTGACTGAGCTAGACATGAGGAGTTCTACTCTCTTTTACTCGCCATGGGAGTTGGAAGATATGGATTTAAATCAATTTTATGCTGTGGCTTTCTATGTGGTGTTGAAAGAGGGATGCACGCCACAACAGTTGAAAGCAGAGGTAAACAGCAGATTGAAACCATTGGGGTTGAAGGTAAGAACAGAAAAGCTGAAAGATCGATTGAACGAAGAGTATTCAACCGTTGCTATTGCCCGTTCCATCACTTATCTGATTGGTTCGTTGATTCTGCTGGCTGCCATCATCGGTTTCCTGAGAATGCAGACGCAACTGTTCTGGATGCGCAGACGTGAAATCTCGCTCCGTATTACCAATGGTGCCACACGCCTCCAACTCTTCTCCATGTTTGCTACCGAGGTGGTGGTGATTGTGCTGGTGGCTTATTTGGTGGCAGTATTGATGGGGTCCTGGATTTGTGATTATCTGGCAAGGCCTCAGTTTGCGGAAATCACCTCTGACTTAGGAACCATCAGTCATCTGTATCTCTATAGTCTGGTGATTGGGCTGGTGGTTATGATGCTATGTCTCGCCATCATCTGGATTGTGCTGAGTCGCATTTGTAAGCGTACGCAAGCACTCGAATCAGGAATGAGAAGAAGCCATAACCATTGGTTCCGCAATACGATGCTGGGGGTGCAGGTGATGATCAGTATGTTCTTCCTGGGTGTTACTTTCTGCCTCCTGTGCTGGGTGGGCAAGATGGCTGATTTCAATCATATACCTGATGATGAGCGTGCATACAAGCAGAGTCTGTTTCTGCAGACAAATGCGGCAGAAAATGGTCAGCGCCTTAGAGACAAGCTCATCCATTTACCGCAGGTAGAACGATGGATTCCTTATAGCTGGGGATTTTGGAAAGTTAACGAGCTGGCAGAGAACGAGGAGTTCTGTAAGGCGGTTTGGCAAGGTGATACTTATGTTAGCTATAGTTATGTGTCGCATTATAAAATTCAGACAGCATCAGATACCTCCTATCTCGATTTCTTCAAGATCAAGGTGAATTGGAAGCCGAAGGCAAACCGGAAGAAATGTATCCTGGTAAATGAGGAGTTGTATAAGTATATGCGCCAATATCATGTTGCTCCTAATGATATATTGACCGTAGATGAGATGGATTCGTATCAGATAGCCGGAACGTTCCAGTCGATACCTTATCAGGGGAGTTTTAAAAGTGATATATACTCATTCATAGTCATTGACCCCAAAGAGGCTTATGGTGCCACGCATTATATTCTTGTGGCAAAGCCGGGTGAATATAAGGAGATGCAGGTTGCCGTAGATAGAATGATACAGAAATTGGAGCCTGCTGTGGTAAAACCGATGGCATCCAATCTGCGTGACTATATGGTGATAGAAATGTTAGTGTTGGAAATACTGCAAAATATTGCGTGGATCCTGGCTATCGTGAGTCTGGCTATCTGCCTGATAAGCATCTTCAGTACGGTGATGCTGGATACGCAGACCCGCAAGAAGGAAGTGGCTATCCGCAAGGTGAATGGGGCCCTGACAAAGGATATTACCAAACTCTTCGGAAGAACCTATCTGGTGATTTCGCTCATCGCCATGGTATTTGCGGTGGTAGCCATGTTGCTGTTCCATATCGTTCTGAGTCAGACCTTCGAAATGGTAGAAATCAATCCTGCCTTCCCTATCATCCTGAGTATAGTGATAGTGATAGGCTTCATTGCTGCTATCATCGCCTGTCAGGTACGTAAAATCATGAAGGTGGATCCTTCGGAGATTCTGGCTAAGGAATAAAATGTGTAATTTGAAAGTATAAAAGTATAATACGAATTTAAAGAAACGATAAAGATTATGATTCAATTAAATAATATCAAGAAAGTATTTCAGACAGAGGAAGTGGAGACCTGGGCTTTGCGTAATATCAGTTTGGAGGTGAAGGAAGGCGAGTTTGTTGCCATCATGGGACCTTCGGGATGTGGCAAATCCACATTACTTAATATAATAGGTTTGCTGAATAATCCTACAAGCGGCAGCTATCTGCTCGACGGTAAGGATGTGAGCACGCTGAAGGAGAGTGAGCGCACCTTGATAAGAAGAGGAATGATAGGTTTTGTGTTCCAGAGTTTCAACCTGATTGATGAGTTGAATGTGGTGGAGAATATCGAGTTGCCGCTTCTGTATATGGGAGTATCGGGCAAGGAGCGCCGTAAGCGTGCAGAGGATGTGATGGAGCGAGTGGCGATATCTCATCGTGCCAAGCATTTCCCATCGCAGCTTTCGGGCGGTCAGCAGCAGCGCACCGCAATCGCCCGTGCCATCCTGCCGCATCCTAAGCTGATTCTTGCCGATGAGCCTACGGGAAACCTGGATTCCAAGAATGGCAAGGAGGTGATGGAACTACTTTCTGAGTTGCACAAGGAAGGTACCACCATCGTAATGGTAACTCACTCGCTGCATGATGCCAATTATGCTGATAGAATCATCAATATGTTTGATGGTGAGATTGTGAATCAGGTGGAGATGTAGGAATAAAAAATCAAAATCGCCCTGAAGGAACAAAAGCATATTGTTTTTAAAGCTTTTACCCTTTCAGGGCGTATGGGTATATACATTTATTTCCCTATTGTTTCATCAATAAATCGGATGATTTCATCCTGCTGGTCGGGATGATACCAGTGGATTTCGGCATCTCGCTTAAACCAGGTGAGCTGCTTGCGCATGTATTCACGGCTATGCGACTGTATCTGGCGGATGGCTTCATCCTTGTCTATCTCGCCATCGAAATAGGCAAACATTTCCTTGTAGCCCACGGTTCGCAAGGCGGTGAGACCCTTGTGAGGATATACGCTGCGTGCTTCTGTCTCCAGACCTTCGTCCATCATCATCAGTACACGCTGATTGATGCGGTCGTAGAGTTCAGCTCTGTCGCGGTTCAGACCTATCTTGATGATGCGGAAAGGGCGCTGCTTCTTTTCGGCTACTCGGAAAGACGTGTAGGTCTTGCCAGTCTGGTGACAGATTTCCAAGGCATGCACCACGCGGCGGGGATTCTTCTTATCTACTATCGCCCAATGCTCCGGGTCCATCTTGTGGAGTTCTTCTACCAGCGCCTCCAAGCCTTCGTCTTCCAGGCGCTGTTTCATCCAGGTACGGATGTCATCCCGCACGGTAGGAATATCGTCGATACCCTTGCATACGGCATCGATATACATCATGCTGCCGCCTGTAAGAAGTGCCACATCGTGATTCTTGAAGATATCTTCTTCCAGGAGATTCATCACGTCGGCCTCGTATTGGGCAGCGCTGTAATAATCTTCGATGTGATGGTTGCCTACGAAATAATGCTTCACCCGCTGCTGCTGTTCGGTAGTAGGGGCAGCGGTTCCGATAGGGAGTTCGGCGAAGATCTGGCGGGAGTCGGCATTGATAATAGGTATAGAGAGATGCTCTGCCAGAGAAAGACAGAGCTCGGTCTTACCTACACCGGTAGGACCGAGCACTACAATTAAAGTTTTCATTATCGGATGATGCCTCGCTGAGAACTCTCTACGAAGTCGATGATGTACTGGATTTCCTTAGTCACCTCAAGGTTCTTCTTGATTTCCTCGATACCTTCCTTCAGGATGCCCTTGCTGTAGAGCAGGCGATAAGCCTCGTGGATGTTCTGGATGGTTTCGTTGCTGAAACCACGGCGACGCAAACCGATGAGGTTGATGCTGCAATAGCGGGTTGGCTCCTTGCCGGCAATGATGTAAGGAGGAATATCCTGAGAGAAACGGCAACCGCCCTGGATCATCACGTAGCCTGCGATGTGGCAGAACTGATGAACGAGAACGTTGGCACTGACGATGGCGTTGTCATCTACAACCACCTCGCCGGCAAACTTGGTAGAGTTACCGATAATCAGGCCGCTGCCCAGCTCGCAGTCGTGAGCCACGTGAACAGTCTCCATCAGGAGGTTGTTGCTGCCTACCACGGTCTTGCCCTTAGAGGCGGTACCACGAGAGATAGTAACGTTTTCACGGATGCTGTTGTTATCGCCCACCTCGCAGGTTGTCACCTCGCCCTTGAACTTCAAGTCCTGAGGCTTTGTAGAGATGCTGGCGCCTGGGAAGAATTCATTATTATTGCCGATACGAGCGCCTACGTGGATGGTAACGCTGTTCTGCAATACGTTGTTATCGCCCAAAACGGTGTCCTTGTCGATATAGCAGAAAGGACCGATAATGTTGTTGTCACCGAGTTTTGCCTCTGGATGAACAAACGCTAATGGACTAATCTGATTCATATTTCTATCTTATTATTACTTGTTCTTAACAATCTGTGCAGTGAAAGTAGCCTCTGCCACCACCTGGTCGCCTACGAACATATAGCCCTTCATTGAGCTGATGCCATGACGTACTGGTGCGAGTAACTCCACACGGAAGAGGAGGGTATCACCTGGAACCACCTTCTTGCGGAACTTCACGTCGTCGAGCTTCATGAAGTAAGTGCTCCAGCGCTCAGGCTCTTCCAGCTGGTTCAATACGAGCAGACCGCCACACTGTGCCATCGCCTCTACCTGGAGAACGCCTGGCATTACCGGTTCCTCTGGGAAGTGACCGGTGAAGAATGGCTCGTTGCTGGTTACGTTCTTGACGCCCACGATGCTGGTTGGCCCCATAGCGATAACCTTATCTACCAACTGCATAGGGTAGCGATGAGGCAGGAGCTGACGGATGCGGATATTATCCATGATTGGCTCCTCGTTTGGATCGTAGATAGGAGCCTGGATTTCGTGCTTGCGAATCTCCTTGCGCATGAGACGGGCGAACTTATTGTTTACGGTATGACCAGGACGGGTAGCGATGATGCGACCCTTGATAGGTTTGCCGATGAGTGCCATATCGCCGATGATGTCGAGCAGCTTATGGCGTGTACATTCATTCTCCCACAGCAAAGGGCGGTGCTGGATGTAACCCAACTTGCTGGCATCCATGTGAGGCACCTTGAGATGGTCGGCGAGCTGATCGAGCTGAGCCTGCTCTACCTGGCGCTCGTAGATAACGATGGCATTGTCCAAGTCGCCACCCTTGATGAGGTTAGCCTGGAGCAATGGCATGATATCGCGAACGAAAACGAAGGTACGTGCAGAAGCAATCTCGTCAACGTAGGTCTCCATCTTGTCGAGGGTAGCAAACTGGCTGTTGATGAACTTACTCTCGAAAGAACACATCGCCGTGATGCTGAATTCCTCGTCTGGAAGGATGGTGATGACAGAACCGTTGTCGTCCTTCACCTCAATCTTATGACGGATGATATAATAGTCCTTCTCAGCGTTCTGCTCCTGGATGCCTACGCTCTGAATCTTCTCTACATACATGGATGCAGAGCCGTCGAGGATAGGGAACTCTGGACCGTTAACCTGAATCAGGCAGTTGTCGATGCCGAGAGCATAGAGAGCTGACATACCGTGCTCGATGGTAGAGACGCGAACATCGCCCTTGCCGAGTACGGTGCCACGCTGGGTTTCAACGACGTTCTCAGCCACAGCCTGGATGATTGGCTCGCCTTCGAGGTCGATGCGCTGTATCTTATAACCGGTGTTCTCTGGTGCAGGATTGAAAGTCACGGTGAGGCTCAAGCCTGTGTGCAATCCCTTGCCGCAAAGAGAGAAGCTACCTTTCAGTGTCTTCTGTTTTGACATAATTATATAGTTTTATTTGTTTTTCTTCAGTTCTTCAATCTGCTTCTTCAGGTCGTTGAGTTCCTTGTACATATCAGGCAGGCGACGGAAGATTGCCTGTGACTTGAAGTAAGCACGCTGCTCCATAGGAGGAGTACCGATGAGCTGCTGACCGCTCTTGAGGCTGCCTGGCACACCGCTCTGTGCTCCGAGGAACACCTTGTCGCCGATGGTGATGTGACCGGCGAGACCCACCTGTCCGCCAAACATACACCATTCGCCTACCTTGGTACTGCCGGCTACACCCACCTGCGAAGACATCACGGTGTTGGCACCGATGTCGGTGTTGTGGGCAATCTGAACCAGGTTGTCGAGCTTCACGCCCTTGCGAACGTAGGTAGAACCCATGGTAGAACGGTCAACGCAAGTGTTGGCACCAATCTCCACATCATCCTCGATAGTAACGATACCAATCTGAGGAATCTTGTCGTATCCATCAGGACCCGGAGCGAAGCCGAAGCCATCAGCACCGATGACACAACCTGCATGAAGAGTCACGTTATCGCCGAGTTTACAGCCGTGATAAACGGTTACGTTAGGGTAGATGAGGGCATTCTTGCCCACTTTCACACCCTCGCCGATGTAGGCGTGAGGATAAATCTGGCTACCTTCGCCTACCTCTGCGCCATCGCTGATATAGGCGAAAGCACCAATATAGACGTTTTCTGCCACCTTAGCCTTTGGAGAAACAAAGGCCAATGGGTCGATGCCAGTCTTCTTTGGTTTCATAGACTCGTACATCTGAAGCAACTTAGCCACACATTCGTAGGCGTTTTTCACACGGATGAGGGTAGCGCTGACTGGGTGTTCCAGTTCCACGGTCTCATCGATGAGCACGATGCTAGACTTCGTGTCGTACACGAAGTGAGTGTATTTAGGGTTTGAAAGGAACGAGATTGCGCCTTCCTTACCTTCTTCAATTTTGGCGAAGGTGTTGACTTTTGCGTTCTCATCACCTTCCACACGGCCCTGAACGAACTGGGCTATTTGCGATGCGGTAAATTCCATATTTATCAATCTTCTAGTTTGTTTTACTTAGAGTCTCCTGGTAAGATTCTCTTTAAGAAACACATTCTGTTTGCAAAAATAACAAAAAAGATTTAAATACTTGTCATTCTTTCGTAATATTTTGCTTTTTTTGCCTATAAATAGGTATTTTTAAGGCGCAAAGCGTCTTTTTCAAGATACTTTGCGCCTAAAATGATGCTTTATGAAGGGGGATTACAGCTTGGCAAGCTCTGCTGCCATTTCTTCTTGCAATTCCTTTGCCTTCTGACCTGCTACCTCTGCGAAGTCATCGCCATTGCTAGCGTAGATGATGCCGCGAGATGAATTGACGAGCAGACCGCAATCCTTGATGATGCCATACTTGCAAACCTCCTGGAGGCTGCCACCCTGGGCACCTACGCCTGGAACAAGGAGGAAGTGGTTAGGAGCCACCTTGCGGATGTCCTCGAACATCTGGCCCTGGGTAGCACCTACTACGTACATCATGTTCTCATCGTTGCCCCATTCCTGGCTCTTCTTCAGAACCTTCTCGAAGAGGCGCTCGCCTTCCTTATCCTCTGTGAGCTGGAAGTCGTGGCTACCCTTGTTGCTGGTCAAAGCCAGGAGGATAACCCACTTGCCATCGTACTCGAGGAATGGCTTTACAGAATCCTCGCCCATGTAAGGAGCTACGGTTACTGAATCGAGGTTGTACTCCTCGAAGAAAGTCTGGGCATACATCTTTGAAGTATTACCGATGTCGCCACGCTTGGCATCAGCGATGATGAAGTGGTTTGGATAGTGGCTCTTGAGATACTTGATGGTATTCTCGAAGGCAATCATACCGTCGATGCCACGGCTCTCGTAGAAAGCCAAGTTTGGCTTGTAAGCCACGCAGTAAGGAGCGGTAGCGTCGATGATAGCCTGGTTGAACTTAAACATCATCTCGGCTTCAGCACCCTGGATTTCTTCACCCTCTGTGATGCACTTAGGCAACTTATTGATATCTGTATCAAGACCTACGCACAAGAAGCTCTTCTTGGCGAAAATCTGCTCTACAAGTTCTTTTCTGTTCATAATATGGTATTTACGATGATTCATCGCTCCGATTATCGGAACGATGAATAAGGGTTTATAATTCTGTTTCTTTCAGCTTCTCTGCATTCTCAGCCACAGTCAGGGCATCAATCATATCCTGGATGTTACCAGCCAGGAAACCATTGAGGTCGTGGGTGGTGTAACCGATACGGTGGTCGGTAACACGACCCTGTGGGAAGTTGTAGGTACGAATCTTCGCACTACGGTCACCGGTAGAGACGAGGCTCTTACGGCGGCTGGCGATATCGTCAACATACTTCTGATGCTCACGGTCGTGGATGAATGTATAGAGGCGGCTCAAGGCACGCTCCTTGTTCTTTGGCTGGTCACGGGTCTCGGTACACTCGATGAGGATTTCCTCTACCTCGCCTGTGTTAGGGTTCTTCCAAGGATAGCGGAGGCGAACTCCAGACTCTACCTTGTTCACGTTCTGACCACCGGCACCTGAGCTTCGGAAGGTATCCCACTTGATATCGCCCTCGTTGATGTTCACCTCGAACTTGTCTGCCTCTGGCAATACAGCCACGGTAGCAGCCGAGGTATGCATACGGCCCTGAGTCTCAGTAGCTGGCACACGCTGAACACGGTGAACACCAGACTCATACTTCAATGTACCGTAAACATCTGTTCCGCTTACGGCGAAGTCGATTTCCTTGTATCCACCCACAGCACCCTCAGAGACAGAAGTCACGCTGACAGACCATCCCTTAGACTCACAATATTTCTTATACATAGAGAAGAGGTCACCGGCGAATAGGGCAGCCTCGTCGCCACCGGCACCGCCACGGATCTCCATCTGTACATTCTTGGCATCCTCTGGATCCTTAGGAACCAGGGCAATCTTGATTTCTTCTTCGAGCTTAGGCTGCAGAGCCTCGTTCTCGTTGAGTTCCTCGCGAGCCATCTCCTTCATTTCAGGGTCGCTTTCGTTGGCGAGGATATCCTTTGCCTCCTTAATGCTGTTCAGACAGTTGATGTATCGCTTGCGTGCGTCCATGATGTCGCCAAGGTCTTTCCACTCCTTGGTGAGCTTCACGTAGCGTGGCTGGTCGGCGATGACATCAGGGTCGGTAATGAGGGTACTTACTTCCTCGTATCGGCTCTCTAAGCCTTCTAGCTTCTGTAATATGTTGTTATTATCCATTAATTTTAAATTCTATTTTTAGTATTCGAATGTTCCGAATTCGCTCTTGATGGTCAGGCTGCGCTTGCCTTCCTCGATGTGACCCACAATCTGGGCATCGATGTTGAAGCTCTTGCTGATGGCGATAACCTTCTCGGCTACCTCTGGACGAACGTAGATCTCCATGCGGTGACCCATGTTGAATACCTGATACATCTCCTTCCAGTCGGTCTCTGAGCAGTCGTGGATTGCCTTGAAGAGTGGAGGTACTGGGAACATGTTGTCCTTCACTACCTTGCAGTTCTCGCCTACGAAGTGCAGAACCTTGGTCTGGGCACCACCTGTGCAGTGAACCATACCGTGAACCTCTGGGCGAAGCTCATCCAGAATCTTCTTGATTACTGGGGCATAGGTACGGGTAGGAGAGAGTACCAACTCACCGGCATTGATAGGTGAACCCTCAACCTCGTCGGTCAACTTATACTTACCACTGTAAACCAACTCGTTAGGAACGGCGTGGTCGTAGCTTTCAGGATAGTTCTCTGCGAGATACTTGGCGAATACATCGTGGCGGGCAGAAGTTAAACCGTTGCTACCCATACCGCCGTTGTACTTCTTCTCGTAAGTAGCCTGACCAGTAGAAGAAAGACCTACGATAACATCACCCGGACGGATGTTGGCATTGTCGATGACGTCACTGCGCTTCATGCGGCAGGTTACGGTAGAGTCAACGATGATGGTACGAACCAGGTCGCCAACATCGGCAGTCTCACCGCCAGTAGGATAGATGCCGATACCCATCTCGCGCATCTCGTGGAGCAGATCGTCGGTACCGTTGATGATAGCCGAGATCACCTCGCCAGGGATGAGCATCTTGTTACGGCCGATGGTAGAGCTAACGAGGATGTTATCTACTGCGCCCACGCAGAGCAGGTCGTCGGTATTCATCACGATAGCATCCTGAGCGATACCCTTCCATACAGAGAGGTCGCCAGTCTCCTTCCAGTACATATATGCCAAGCTAGACTTGGTACCTGCACCGTCGGCATGCATAATGTTGCAGTACTCTGGGTCACCGCCCAAGATATCAGGTATAATCTTGCAGAAAGCCTGTGGGAAGATACCCTTGTCGATGTTCTTGATAGCGTTGTGAACATCTTCCTTTGCTGCGCTTACACCGCGCATCATGTATCTATTGTTACTCATATTCTTATTTTGAACTTTGATCGTTGAACATTGAACTTTATGATATGCTTATTTTTCTTCATGCCAGAAATCCCATGATGCAAAGGCTTGCAGCAAGAGCATCTCCAAACCATTCTTTACTGTGGCTCCGTGCTCTTTTCCCTTCTTCATGAAGAGGGTTTCATCGGGATTGTAGATGAGGTCGTAGAGCAGAGTGTGGGTATCCATCGCCTCGTAAGGCAGTGGAGGGCACTCATCTACATGAGGATACATACCTACAGGAGTACAATTCACGATGACATTGTATTCCTTGATGACCTCAGGGGTGATTTTATCGTACTGGATAGTACCAGGACGTTCGTATCGACTCACGAAGACAGTCTCCAGTCCGAGCGATTTCAAGCCGTAGTTAATCGCTTTTGAAGCACCGCCAGTACCGAGAATCAATGCCTTCTTGTGGCAAGACTCGATGAATGGTTCGATGCTCTGGGTGAAACCGATGACATCACTGTTGTATCCCTTGAGGATAGTCTCGTCGCCTTTATGCTCCACTTTTACCACGTTGACAGCTCCGATGGCATTTGCCTCGGGGCTAACCTGATCAAGATAACTGATTACCTTCTCCTTGTAAGGGATGGTTACATTGAGGCCTTTTAACTCCGGATTAGAGTCGAGAATCTCGGTGAGATCCTCGATGGATGGAATCTCGAAGTTGATATATTGGGCATCGATGCCCTCGTTCTCAAACTTCTCGTTGAAGTAGCCTTTTGAGAACGAATGTCCTAGGGGATAACCTATGAGTCCATACTTGTCCATAATATCTTTGTTTTATTTTGTTGCGAAATAAAGGGTGCAGATACCGAAGGTGAGTCTCTTGAACTCAGCCTTTTCGAATCCAGCCTTCTTGAATACCTCCATCATCGTTTCTCCCTGTGGGAATGCCTCGATGGTCTTGGTGAGATAGCTGTAGGCACTCTGGTCTTTCGATATCAGCTTGCCGTAGATAGGCAATACGGTATGCGAATAGATGTGGAACAGCTGCTTCATCGGGAAGCTGACCGGAGTGGTGAGTTCCACGATGCAGAGATGTCCTCCCTTCTTCAGTACTCTGCACATTTCGCGCAGTCCCCGGTCCAGGTTCTGGAAGTTGCGGATGCCGAAGGCGGCTGTTACCGCATCAAAGGTGTTGTCTTCGTATGAGAGGTTGAGGCAGTCTTCCTTGTCGAAGCGGATTACCTGGTCGAATCCCAGTCGTTTCACCTTCTGTCTTCCTATCTCCATCATTCCCTGCGAGATATCTGCTCCCACGAGCTTGTCGGGATGCAGCATCTGTGCGGCAAGGATGGCGAAGTCGCCGGTGCCTGTGGCGATGTCGAGCATTTTCTTTGGAGAGAAGGGCGCAAGCCGCTTGATTGCCTTCTTGCGCCATCCCTTATCGATATCCCACGAGAGTCGGTGGTTCAGGGTATCGTAGGTAGGGGCGATGTTATCAAACATCTCCTCTACCAACTTTCCCTTTTCTCCTGTGCCCTCGTAGGGCTTAATCTGTTCTTGTTTATACATTATTTATATATTACTTACTTTTGTCGAGCAATATACCTTATTATATATTACTTGTGTGCAGCAAGCCACTCGCTTACGTTCTTCTCGATGCGTGCAGCGATGTCGCCTTCCTCAGCAGCCTTGTCGAACTTCTCGCCTGTGATGTGCTCGTACAGCTCGATGTAGCGGTCGGATACGCTCTCTGCATACTCGTCGGTAATCTCTGGCATAGTCTGACCTGGCTCGTTCATGAAGTTGTGCTCGATGAGCCACTGGCGAACGAACTCCTTAGAAAGCTGGCGCTGTGGCTCACCCTTCTCGAACTTCTCCTCGTAGCCGTCTGCGTAGAAGTAGCGGCTAGAGTCTGGAGTGTGAATCTCGTCGATGAGATAAACCTTACCGTCGCGCTTGCCGAACTCATACTTTGTATCAACGAGAATCAATCCCTGCTTGGCAGCGATTTCCTGACCACGGGCGAAGATGCGGCGTGTATAGTCTTCCATTACAGCGTAATCCTCTGCACTAACAATACCCTGGGCGATAATCTCTTCCTTAGAGATGTTCATATCGTGACCCTCATCAGCCTTTGTAGTAGGGGTGATGATTGGCTCAGGGAAACGCTCGTTCTCGCGCATTCCGTCAGGCAGCTTCACACCGCAGATCTCGCGGCAGCCCTTCTGATAGTCACGCCATGCACTACCGGTGAGGATAGAACGGATGATCATCTCCACGCGGAAACCTTCGCACTTCAAACCTACTGTAACCATTGGGTCTGGAGTAGCCAACTTCCAGTTTGGACAGATATCTGTAGTTGTGTCCAGGAACTTAGCTGCAATCTGATTGAGCACCTGACCCTTGAATGGAATACCCTTTGGCAGAACAACATCGAATGCTGAGATTCTGTCGGTAGCGACCATCACGAGGATGTCATCGTTAATGTCATACACATCACGTACTTTACCGTGGTAAACACTTTTCTGTCCATCGAAATGGAAATCTGTTTTTGTTAATGCTTTCATTTTACTTTGAACTTTGAATTTTGAACTTTGAACTTGATGATATGCTTTATTTATAATCTTCATTCTTGACGAAATCTATTTTAAAGAATCATTCTGTTCATTCTTAATTCTGATTATTTTGAATTATCTTTTTCTGCTTTCAGAGCTTCCCGTGCTTCCGCTCTCTCCTTGTCATACTTGTCGTATGCGTTGACGATGCGGGTTACGAGCTTGTGTCGCACAATATCCTTCTGTCCCAGTTTCACGACTCCGATGCCTTCTACTCCTTCCAGGATTTTGAGCGCCTCTTTCAGTCCGCTTCGCTGTTCGCGAGGCAAGTCTATCTGTGTCAGGTCGCCGGTGATGATCATCTTGGTGTTCATACCCATACGGGTGAGGAACATTCTGATCTGCTGTGAGGTTGTATTCTGCGCCTCGTCGAGGATGACGACGGCGTCGCTGAGGGTGCGTCCACGCATGAAGGCGAGTGGCGCAATCTGGATAATGTGCTTTTCCATCATATCTTGCAACTTGACGGCAGGAATCATATCTTCCAACGCGTCATAGAGCGGTTGCAAGTAAGGATCGATTTTATCTTTCATGTCGCCCGGCAGGAATCCGAGCTTTTCGCCTGCTTCTACTGCAGGTCTTGAGAGGATGATCTTCTTGATTGCCTTCTCCTTGAGGGCTTTCACGGCAAGGGCGATGCTGAGGTAGGTCTTACCGGTTCCGGCAGGTCCCACAGCAAATATCATATCGTTCTTCTCGTAAGCCTCGATGAGCTGCTGCTGGTTCTCGCTGCGGCTCTTGATAGGTCGGCCGCTGATGCTATATACCAGCACGCCTTTCACGGAGTCTGCTTTGGTCTGTTTGCCTTTCACAATATCAAGGATATCCTCTTCATTGAGCATGTTATATTTAGCTAAGTGCTTGCGCATCAGCTCAATGTCTTCTTCTGCTTTCGCCATCTCCTCCTCGTCGCCGAGCACACGAATCACGTTGTCGCGTGCAACGATACGCAACTTAGGATACAGTGACTTGATCATCTGTAGATTACCATTTCCTACGCCATAGAACATCACTGGATCTATATCTTCGAGTATAATATGTTTCTCTATCAAAATATTTATATTTCTTATTGGTTTGCAACCTTAATGTTCTAAATAATGTTATATAACGCTGCAAAATTACTACTTTTCTGTGAATTGAGCAAATATTTCAATACTTTTTGTTACCTTTGCAGGAAATTTTTAGTTATGAAGATTAGTAAGAATAGATATTTGCAAGGTTTTTTGGTAGTCGTGCTGTTGCTGGCACTGGTTCGTGTTATTTTTCCGAGTGTGGCTGAGCCTAGATTGACGGCTCATTCTGATGGAAAAGACAGTACGGCAATCGATTCATTAAGAGGAGATTCTGATGCTTCTGACCTGATGGCTTCGGCTGGTGCTCAGGATGAATTGTCGGTAACTCCTGATACGGCCGCTGATGGCAGATTTTCGATATTTTTCGATAAGAATGGCAAGGAGGTGAAGCATCGCATTTTCTCGGTGCCTCATTTCGGAAATACCTTCCCTGATCAGCAGGATGTACAGATTGTAGCTGCCAGCAAGCATGGCGTGGCTCCGGTTCAGAACCGTGAGGAGGCTGAGCATAGCAAGGGTAAACTGGTGTATGTGGGCAGCAATCCTTTCTTTTATGTGGATAAGTTGAACAACAGTATTCCTTATCTGGTGCCTAGGGCTTCGGTATTGTTGCAGGATATTGGTAGGGCGTATTTTGATTCGCTGCAGATCAAGGGCATTCCTTTGCATAAGATCATCGTTACCAGTATCTTGCGTACAAAGGATGATGTGTCGAAACTGAGAACCCGAAACGGCAATGCTACCGAGAATTCGTGCCATCTCTATGGTACAACCTTTGATGTCTGCTACAATCGATACAAGCAGATTCAGACGGAGAAGCAGCCTCGCCGTCAGGTGCAGAATGATACCCTGAAGTGGGTTTTCAGTGAGGTGTTGAGAGATTTCCGTGAGAAGAACCGCTGTTATATCAAATATGAAGTAAAACAGGGTTGCTTCCATATCACCGTAAGATAAATTATAAATGTTATCAATATGTCTTAAAGGATAAGAGGGTGTGTCATTATTCATCGGATTACGCGGAATAAACGGAACCTTAACCGCC
>ERZ773235.1598-NODE-1598-length-22292-cov-9.819265_pt1 | contig 22292 bp, 21 predicted proteins | sample MGYA00580522_ERZ773235 | MGnify/ENA primary metagenome ERZ773235 (study PRJEB29015, sample SAMEA2737797) | human gut metagenome | biome: human gut; feature: human-associated habitat; material: faeces | place: China | collected 2012 ...
TGGCCCAGAACATCATCGCCGCCTACATGGCCGGCGCCCGGTTCTTCGAGGTCAAAACCGTCCAGAAGATGGACGGCGCTGAGCTGGCCGCCTGTGTGCCCCGTCCCTGCATTCTGGCCAATGACGAGGGTTACAATCAGGAGTGGTCCACCGAGCTGACCGTCCCACAGGCCATGGACGAGTATATCAAGGCATGGTGCGCCCTGAAGGTGCTCAGCCGCGTCTACGGCTTCGGTGATCCCGACGGCTTCGTGTTCAACATGTCCGTGGGTTACGATCTGGAGGGCATCAAGGGCGACAAGGTCAACACCTATATCGACGGCATGATGGATGCCAACAAGACCGCCATCTTCGGCGAGTGCAAGGCTGTCCTCAAGGAGCTGTTCCCCGAGGAGAGCGCCTACATCGATGCCATTGATCCCCGCGTCAGCCGCAGCGTCACCGTCTCCACCCTCCACGGCTGTCCCCCGGATGAGATCGAGCGTATTGCCAGCTACCTTATCTCCGAAAAGCACCTGCACACCTTTGTCAAGTGCAACCCCACCATTCTGGGTTATGAAACGGCCCGCCGCACGCTGGACAGTATGGGGTATGACTACATCGTGTTTGACGAGCACCACTTCAACGAGGATCTCCAGTGGGCCGACGCCGTGCCCATGTTCGAGCGGCTGCAGGCGCTGGCTGACAGCTGCGGCTTGGAGTTCGGCCTGAAGCTCTCCAACACCTTCCCGGTGGATACCACCCGGGGTGAGCTGCCCAATGACGAAATGTACATGTCCGGCCGCAGCCTCTTCCCCCTGACCATTGAGATGTGCCACCGTATTTCCCGCCAGTTCCGTGGCAAAATGCGCATCTCCTTTGCCGGCGGCGCGGAGTATTTCAACTGCGACAAGCTGTTTGCCGCGGGTATCTGGCCCATCACCGTGGCCACCACCATCCTCAAACCCGGCGGCTACAACCGCCTGCATCAGATGGTGGAAAAGGTGGAACCCATGGCCTACAAGCCTTTCTCCGGCACCGATACGCAGGCCATCTGCGAGATGTCCACTGCCAGCCACACCGATGTCCACCATGTCAAACCCATCAAACCCCTGCCCAGCCGCAAGAGCGAGAAGCAGGTGCCGTGGATCGACTGCTTCACCGCGCCCTGCAAGGGCGGCTGCCCCATCGCGCAGGATATCCCCGAGTATATGGAGCTGTGCAATAAGGGTCTGTACGGCCCGGCGCTGAAGCTCATCACCGAGAAGAACCCCCTGCCGTTCATCACCGGCACCATCTGCGCCCACCGCTGCCAGACCAAGTGCAGCCGCAATTTCTATGACGAGTCCGTCCGCATCCGGGATACCAAGCTGCTGGCGGCGCAGAAGGGTTACAACGCCCTGATGGCCTCCATCAAGACCCCCGCCAAGGTGGAGGGCAAGCGCGTCGCCATCATCGGCGGCGGCCCTACCGGCATCGCTGCCGCCTACTTCTGCGGCCGCGCCGGTGTCGAGACCACGATTTTCGAGCGTGAAAGCTGTCTGGGCGGCGTGCCCCGCCATGTGATCCCCAGCTTCCGCATCGCCAACGAGACCATCGAAAAGGATATCGCCCTCATGGAGCGCTACGGCGTAGAGGTGAAATGCGGCGCACCCGCCCCCTCCGTGGACGAGCTGAAGAAGATGGGATACACCCACATCCTGCTGGCTGTGGGCGCATGGAAACCCGGTAAACTGGATATCGCCGGCGATGTGGCCGGCGCCATCCAGTGGATGAAGGGCGTGAAGGCCGGCAACATCGGCGTGGCCGGGAATATCGCCGTCGTCGGCGGCGGCAATACCGCCATGGACGCGGCCCGCCTTGCCAAACGCAGCGGCGCCGAGAACGTGACGTTGGTGTACCGCCGTACCCGCAAATATATGCCCGCCGATGAGCATGAGCTGGCGCTGGCACTGGCGGACGGCGTGGAATTTGCCGAGCTGGCCGCCCCCGTCAAGCAGGCCGACGGTGTGCTGACGTGCGAGAAGATGGTGCTGGGCGAGGCGGATGCCTCCGGCCGCCGCAGTCCCGTGGGCAGCGGTGAATTCTTCCACATCCCCTGCGATTTGGTGATCTCCGCCGTGGGCGAGCAGGTGGACGACGCGCTGATGGCCGCCAACGGCATCGAGCTGGATAAGAAGGGCCGTCCCGCCTTCCAGACCAACGTGGCCGGCGTGTACGCCGCCGGTGACGCCAAGCGTGGCCCCGCCACCGTGGTGGAGGGCATTGCCGACGCCGCCGCCTTTGCCGAGGCGGTCATCGGCACCGCACACACCTACGACATTCCCGAGCAGGCTTATGTCACCAAGGCCGACGCCGAGGCCAAGAAGGGCATTCTGGCCATGAGCGGTTGTGTCTGCCGGGAGGGTGAGCGCTGCCTCCAGTGCGCCACCGTGTGCGAGAACTGCGTGGACTCCTGCCCCAACCGTGCCAATGTGGCCATCCGCATGGCCGATGGCAGCCATCAGATCCTCCATGTGGACAAGATGTGCAACGAGTGCGGCAACTGCACCCAGTTCTGCCCCTACGCCTCCGAGCCGTGCCACGACAAATTTACTCTCTTCCAGACTGCCGAGGACATGGTGGATTCCCACAATGCCGGCGTGCTGTTCCTGGGCGGCGACAAGGTGCGCGTCCGCACCTTCGGCGAGCCGAAGGACTACGATCTGGGCGGCAAAAACGATCTGCCCGCTGATCTGGAGAAGCTCATCGTCACCATCCGTGATAAGTACGCGTACCTGTTCGCGTAACCTTTCTGCAAAAAAAGAGCCTTGGGCCATTCATGGCCCAAGGCTCTTTTTTACATTTCAGCGGGGATTTGTTTGCTGCGTATGCCGCCGCCCGGCTTACGCCTCCTTCAGCAGCTCCGCCGTTTCCCGTGCAATGGCCAGCTCCTCGTTAGTGGGGATCACGAACACCGATACCTTGGAGTCGGGGGTGGAGATCTCCACCTCGCGGCCTCGCAGAGCGTTGGCGTTTTCATCGATGCTGATCCCCAAAAAGCCCAGATACTCACATACCATGCTGCGTACGCGGGAGTCATTCTCGCCGATGCCGGCGGTGAACACGATGGCGTCCACGCCGTTCATAGCTGCCGTATAGGCGCCGATGTTCTTCGCCACACGGTAGCAGAAAGCCTCCAGCGCCACGGTAGCCTGCTCGTTGCCCTCCTCCATGGCGTTTTCCAGATCCCGGAAGTCGCTGGACACGCCGGACAGACCCAGCACGCCGGATTCCTTGTTCAGCACCCGGATTACCTGATCCAGCGACATGTGCTCCTTGTTGGCGATATACTCGATGATGCTGGGATCCAGATCACCGCTGCGGGTGCCCATGATCAATCCCTCCAGCGGCGTCAGACCCATGGAGGTATCCACGGATTTACCGTTGCGCACGGCGGTCACGCTGGCGCCGTTGCCGAGGTGGCACACAATGACCCGCGAGTTCTCCATATCCAGCTCCGCCAGATCGTGCACCCGCTGGGACACATAGCTGTGCGAGGTGCCGTGGAAGCCGTAGCGCCGCACCTTGTGATCCAGATAGTACTGGTGAGGAATTCCGTACAGATACGCCTTGGGCGGCATCGTCTGGTGGAATGCCGTGTCAAACACGCCCACCATGGGCACGTTGGGCATGATGGCCTGACAGGCCCGTACGCCGACCAGATTGGCGGGATTGTGCAGCGGCGCCAGATCGTTGCAGGCCTCCACCTCGCGGATGACGTCCTCATTGATGATCACCGAGGAGGCGAATTTCTCACCGCCATGCACCAGTCGGTGGCCCACCGCGTCGATCTCGTCCAGCGAGCCGATCACGCCGTGCTGCGCGTCGGTCAGCGCCGCCAGCACCGCCTGAATCGCCGCGCCGTGATCGGGCAGGGGATCTGTTTTCACCACCGTTTCGCCGCCGGCGGGGGTATGCTTCATGCGTCCGTCAATGCCGATCCGCTCGCACAGGCCGGTGGCCAGCGCTCTTTCGGACACGGTGTCGATCAGCTGATACTTCAGCGAGCTGCTGCCGCAATTGATCACCAGAACTTTCATGTATATATCTCCTTTACGTTAATACCCGTTCGCAGCACGCTGCTTCAGGAAAAATGATAAGTGGGGTTATTATATCAGTATTCGCCGCCTTCGGCAATCCATTCGCAGGAAACAAATGGAGGACGAAAACAGATTCTTTCAGCGAAAAGATTGCTAAAAACATAACAAAACGCGGCGCAGGAGCTGTATCGCCCCTGCGTCGGGTCATATAGCGGAATGCGCTGCGTCAGCCGCCCAGATAGGCCGACTTGATAGCCGGACTTTCCAGCAGCTCCTTGCCGGAGCCGGAGGTAACGATGCTGCCGGTTTCCAACACATAGCCGCGGTCTGCCACAGCCAGCGCGGCCTGTGCGTTCTGTTCCACCAGCAAAATAGTGGTGCCGTCGGCATGCAGCTGGCGGATGATCTCAAAGATCTGCTCCACCAGCAGCGGCGCCAGCCCCATGGACGGCTCGTCCAGCATCAGCAGCTTGGGGTGGCTCATCAGCGCCCGCCCCATGGCCAGCATCTGCTGCTCACCGCCGGATAGCGTACCGGCCACCTGACGGCGGCGTTCCTTCAGCCGCGGAAAGCGTTCATAGATCTGCTCCAAGTCGGCGGACACATCGCCGCCGCTCTGGCTATAGGCGCCCATGTCCAGATTTTCCTGCACGGTCATCTGCTGAAAAATGCGGCGCCCCTCCGGGACCAGTGCCAACCCGCGGCTCACCAGCTTGTGGCTGGGAACGTGGGCCAGCTTTTCGCCCAGAAAGCTGATGGATCCGGTGCGGCTGTGCAGCAGTCCCGCCACGGTGTTCAGCGTGGTGGATTTGCCTGCGCCGTTGGCGCCGATCAGCGTCACGGTCTCGCCCTGCTCCACCTGAAAGGAAACGCCCTTGACGGCATGGATGCTGCCGTAATAGACATTCAGATTTTCCACCTGCAAAACGGTGCTCATGCCGTTGCCTCCTTTTTCTTGCCCAGATAGGCCTCGATCACGGCGGGATTCGCCTGAATATCGGCGGGCGTGCCCTTGGCGATGATCCGCCCGAAGTTCAGCACGCAGATGCCCTCGCAGATATTCATGACCAGCTTCATATCGTGTTCGATCAGCAGCACGGCGATCTGGAACATATCCCGGATCTTGCGGATATTCTCCATCAGCTCCGCCGTTTCCGAGGGGTTCATGCCCGCCGCCGGCTCGTCCAGCAGCAGAAGGCACGGATTGGAGGCCAGCGCCCGCAGGATCTCCAGCCGCCGCTGTGCGCCGTAGGGCAGGGAACCGGCCCGGTCGCCGGCGTGATTCTCCATGTGGAAGATGCTCAGCAGCTCGTCGGCCCGCTCCCGTGCGATCCGCTCCTCCCGCGCATAGCGGGGGAAGTGGAGAATGCTGCCCGGCAGGCCGTAGCGGATGGAGTCGTTCATGGCCACCATCAGGTTTTCCGCCACCGTCAGGTCGTTAAACAGGCGGATGTTCTGGAAGGTGCGGGCAATGCCCGCCTTGTTGACCTGCGCGGTGGTCATGCTGTGGGTATCCTTGCCGTCCAGCAGCACCGCGCCCTCCGTGGGTTGATAGACCTTGGTCAGCAGGTTGAACACGGTGGTTTTGCCTGCGCCGTTGGGGCCGATCAGACCGGCGATCTCCGTCCGGCCGATGGTCAGGTTAAAATTGTCCACGGCTTTCAATCCGCCGAAAGAAATGCCCAGATCCACGCATTCCAGCACCGGAGATTTGTCTAAGTCACGCTCCGGCAGCAGCACGTTAGAGGGCCGGGAAACCAGCTTGGCTTTGTTTGTCATGCGGCTGCGCCTCCTTTCTTGTGGGCGGAAAGCTTTTCCCGCACCGCGGCGAACATACGCTTCATGGCGGGGTTGTTGGTGGCGTGCATCACCAGAATCAGCACAAGGGCGTACACCACCATGCGGTAATCGGAGAATTCGCGCAGCGCCTCGGGCAGCACCGTCAGCACGATAGCGGCGATGATGGAACCGGGCACGCTGCCCATACCGCCCAGCACCACGATGATCAGGATCTCGATGGACATGTTATAGTCAAATGCGGCGGCTTTCACGTTGGCCAGCGAGTGGCCGTACAGCACGCCGGCCGCCCCGGCGAAGAATGCGGCGATCACGAACACCGCCAGCTTGAAGAAGGTCACGTTCAGTCCCACGGACTCGGCGGCGATGCGGTTGTCACGGATGGCCATGATGGCCCGGCCATATTTGGAGCGCTTCAGGTTCAGCATGACCACGCAGGTGATCAGTACCAGCGCGGCTGCATAGGGCAGCAGCACCTGTGCGCCGGAATATACCGCCGAGGTATTCAGACCCAGCGCGCCGCCGGTGATGTCCAGATTGGTGATCACGTTCTTGATGATCTCGCCGCAGGCCAGCGTAACGATGGCCAGATAGTCGCCCTTCAGCCGCAGGGTGGGCAGACCCACCAGCAGGCCGAACACCGCGGCCACAAGGCCGCCTGCCAGCATGGCCAGCACCATCCGCACCGCCAGCGGCATGGCCGTCTGGCTCAGTGCAATGGATACCAGACACCCGGAAAACAGTCCCACGGACATGAACCCCGCGTGGCCCAGACTCAGCTCGCCCAGCAGGCCGACCACCAGATTCAGCGACACGGCCAGCACGATATAGACCGAGGTGGGAATCAGCATATTGGTGACCTGACGGCTCAGGGAGCCGCTGTACAGCAGTCCGGCCACAACGGCGAATAGCGCCACCACACCGGCCATCACCAACAGGTCATGCAGTTTTTTCTTGTTTGCTTTCATCATCATCTCACCTCACACCTTCTCCTGCATAGGCTTGCCCAGCAGGCCGGTGGGCTTCACCACCAGCACGACCACCAGCACGCCGAACACGATGGCATCGGCCCACAGGGTAGAGATATAGGTCTTGGAAAACTGCTCGATCATGCCCAGCAGAATGCCGCCCAGCATGGCGCCGGGAATGGAGCCGATGCCGCCGAATACCGCCGCCGTAAACGCCTTGATGCCGGGCATGGCGCCGGTAGTGGGTTTGATATACACATAGGTCATGCCATAGAAGATGCTGGCAAAGGCGGCCAGCGCCGAGCCGATGGCAAAGGTCAGCGTAATGGTCTTGTCCACGCTGATGCCCATCAGGATAGAGGCGCTCTTGTCCTCGGAAACGGCTCGCATGGCCTTGCCCAGCTTGGTGCGGTCGATGAACAGCGTCAGGCCGATCATGATCGCGGCGGTAACAGCCAGCGTCATCAGCGTGATGCCGTCCACCGTCACGCCGCCCACGGTAAAGCCGGGCAGCGTGGGCATGGAGGGATAGGCGATCTGCTGCGAGCCGAAGACCAGCAGCGCCACATTCTGCAAAAGATAGCTCACGCCGATAGCCGTGATCAGCACGCTCAGGGGCGGCGCCTGCCGCAGGGGTTTATAGGCGAAGAATTCGATCAGCACGCCCAGCACCGCGCACACAAGGATGCTCAGCAAAACGGATACCAGCGGCGGCAGTCCCATCTGGGAAACCGCCACAATGCCGCTGTAGGCGCCGATCATGATTACGTCGCCGTGGGCAAAGTTCAGCATCTTGGCAATGCCGTAAACCATGGTGTAGCCCAGCGCGATCAGGGCATAGATGCTGCCCAGGCTCAGGCCGCTGATAAATGTCTGGATAAAGTGTGTCATTGTATATCCCTTCCTGTTGTTTGAACTTGCGCAGGGGGGTGTTGCGCTTGCGGCGCATGGTCCCGCAGAGCGGGATGCCCTCACCCCGCCGCATATTGTCCGCCTTTGGCGGGCGGCGGCATATGGGCATGCCGCCCTACGAAGCTCCTGTGTTACGTTCCGTGGCAGTGGGGACAGGGCCTGCGGCCCCGTCCCCACCGATCCGTGGTGTTTCGTAAGAATAGGCGCTCTGTTTATTCAGCGGCGGTATCAGTGCCGGCATCGGCAACGGTATCGCCGGCATCAGCAGCAGTGTCGGCAGCGGTATCAGCGCTGAACACGGAACCCTCGCCGCCATAGTACAGGATGGCGCTGGCGGCCTTGTTGGTGTTGCCGTCGGCGTTCCAGGTCATGGTGCCGGTCACACCCTCAACGGTGATGGAGGTCATAGCCTTGGCCAGCTCTGCGCCGGAGGTGTTGCCATTGGCAGCCTCGACAGCGGCCTTGACGGTGTAGACAGCGTCATAAGCGTCAGCGGCAAACTGATCGGGGGTAGCGCCATAAGCGGCCTCATAGGCCTTCACAAAAGCCTGAACATGCTCGTCGGTGGATTCTGCGACAAAGGGAGTCAGCATCAGCACGTTGTTGGCGATGGTCACATCCTGCGCCACCTTGCCCAGGATGCCGTCCAGACCGTCGGCGCCGAAGAAGTACACATCCTCACCGAACTTGCCCTTGGCCTGGGTCAGGAAAGTGGAAGCCTCTTCTGCGTAGATGGGGATAAACACGACTTTAACGCCGGAGGAGACCAGTGCATTGATCTGGGTGGAGAAGTCGGTGTTGGTAGCGGTGGTAAAGGTCTGGGTCTCCTTGATGGTCACGCCCACCTTTTCGCACTCGGCGGTAAAGGCGTTGTACAGGCCGGCGGAGTAATCATTGTCACTCTGATAGAACACGCCCACCTCGGTGGCCAGCTTGTTGTCCGTCAGATAATCGGCGGCCGCGGTGCCCTGATAGGAATCATAGAAGCAGATGCGGAAAGCCTTGTCGTTGCCGTCGATGCACTTGTCAGCGGAACCGGTGGGCTCCACCAGCAGCACATCGTCAGCGTTGGCGGCCGCCACGATGGAAGCGGTCTCACCGGAGAGAACGCCGCCCAGAGACACATTCATGCCCCAGTCCATCAGCTTGCCGTAGGCGTTGACAGCGCTCTCGGGGTCGCCCTGAGAGTCCTGATAGTTCAGCTCCATCTGCATGCCGTTCACGCCGCCTGCGGCGTTGATCTCGTCAACGGCCAGCTGCGCGCCGTGCTGCACGGACAGGCCGTAGTTGGCATAGCTGCCGGTCAGGGGGCCGATGCCGCCCAGCTTCAGGGTCTGCGCGGCATCGCCGCTGTTGTCGGAGTTGTCGGCGTCATTGCCGCCGGCATTGCTGCCGCCGCCGCAGGCCACAAGGCTCAATGTCATGACCATGGCCATGAAGAAGGCAAAAACTTTCTTTTTCATGATAGTAAATCTCCTTTTGCTTTTTTCGTGTTAAGAACTGTTTTTCTTCCGGATACGCTGCCGGCCGTGCAGCGTTTCGGAAGAGTATACAAAAAAGCGGCTCCGCCTTTGGCGGAGCCGCTTTGCTGTATCGTAACCCTTTACGATGCGCGCGCCCGAACCATCGGCGTATAATCTTGGAAAATAATGGAAACTACTACTGCCAGTACCAGCAGAATGACAGCGCAAAGCAGCAGGCCCAGCAGCGCGCAAATAATAATGGACGCCACAACAATGGCGTCCACGATGGTCATGACAGTATTAGCGTTGGTATTGGCATTGGCGCAGCAGGAAGCGGCGTCCGTGCAGAAAGCGGCCGCAGAAGCGTTATACTGATTATTGCAGCGGTACATCATCTCGGGCCGCCTCCTTTCATTTGGAAATTTGTTGGGCCTATTCTAACAAAGCAAGTATCGATTGTCAACCGTCCAAACTGGCCAAAAGAGACAATAAAAAACGGCGAATTTTGTACGTATGCACAAAATTCGCCGTTTTTTGACAAATATCACACCATTTAGACCTAAAGAATCGATACTTTTTCATTCTTGCCGACAGCCAAAAATGGAAATTTTTCGTCCCTCAGAATGTGTGCAGCACTACCGCCGTCAGCACGATACACAAACCAAGACACGTCATCAGCAGGCCAAACGACAGACTGCCCGTCATGCGGAAGAACATATCCCGGTCGGTAGCCAGCCGGTCGGCCGTTCGCTTGTCGTCGCCGCCGGTTTGCCGCGCAATGGCTCGTACCAGCGGGGAATAGGAGCGCACGGTTTTTTCCCGGCTGGGGCGCAGCAGCGTCCGCTGTACCAGCAGCACCAGCACGTCAAAAGCGTCGCACACCGCCCGGCAAACCACGTTCAGAACGGCGAACAGCACCCGGAAAAACGGCTTATAGAGGGACTCCTCCATGCTCAGCCACTTGGGCCAGCGGCTGAGATAGCGGCCATCCTTCGTCATCAGCACGGTGCGGATGAACAGGAAATATACCGCCATGCCGATGGCCAGCGAGATCACCACGCCCTTGAGATTCGTCCACGCGAAGTAGTGGATGGCGTGGTCAAAAGCGTGTCCTCCGGTAAAGTCCAGGGTTGCGCCGCTGATCTTCTCGGCGATGGCATGGGGCGTCAGACCCAGCAGCGGCAGCGCCGCGGCGGCCAGACACAGGGCGATGACCGACAGAGGGTTACCCCATCGCCTGCCGTCCGCTTTACCCTTCTGCCGGAAGATGGCCACATAGATCTTGGTCAGATATGCCGCCGTCAATCCGCCGGAGAACAGGAACAGCCACTCCACTGCGGTGATAAAGGTCATGCCGCTCATGTGGGCGTATTCCACCAGCGCCTCGTGTACCAGCGTTTTGCTCAGATATCCCAGGAAACCCGGAATACCTGCCAGCGAGCAGGCGCCGCACAGAAACAGTACCTGCAGCAGCGGCTTTTTGCGGCCAAACCCCTTGATCTCATTCAAATCCAACGCGTGGGTGTTGTAATATACCACGCCGGCAAACAGGAACAGCACCAGCTTTACCAGTGAGTGGTTCATCATGTACAGTACCGTGCCGTTAGCTGCCAGCGCGTTGTGCTCGCCCAGCAGGCAGATCATGGACGCGCCCACCGTGATAAAACCGATCTGTGACAGGGAGGAGCAGGCCAGAATGTACTTCAGATTGGTGGAGAATACCGCCATCACCGCGCCCAGCACCATGGTGATGGCGCCCAGCACCAGCAGCAGCATGCCCCAGCTCCGGTCGTCCGTCAGCACCTGTGCCGTCAGCAGCAGCACGCCGAAGATGCCCGCCTTGGTCAGTACGCCGCTCAGCAGCGCCGAGGCCGGGGCGGGTGCCACCGGGTGTGCCTTGGGCAGCCAGATGTGCAGCGAGAAAAGGCCTGCCTTGGCGGCAAAGCCGAACAGGATGCACAACCCCGCGGCCCACAGTCTGCCCCGCTCCATGTCGGCCACAGCGCTGTGCAGCTCCGCGATCACCAGCGTGCCGGTGGCGTCATACAGCAAAAACAGGCCCATCAGCGTCACCAGACCGCCCAGCACCGCGATAGTCAGATACGTTTTGCCCGCGTCCATGGCGTTCGGCGTTTCCTCCTGCACCACCCACACATAGGAGCTGAGGGACATCAGCTCGAAGAACAGGAAGGTGGTGTACAGATCAGCGGACAGGAATACCCCCGCCGTAAAGCTCAGGCAGATTAGGAAGAAGAAGTAGTACCGCTTCAGATGGTGGTGCCCGTCAAAGTACTGGGGACTCAGCAGTGCCGCGACAAACCACATGAAGCACACCACCAGTCCGTATACCTTCTGGAACCCGCCGGCCCAGAAGCTCAGGCGCATCACCGGTACGGTGACGGTGGAGCCGTCGGCGGTGGCGGCCACATATACCATGGCCAGCAGTGTCAGCAGTGTGAACACGATGGAAAGGCCGCCCAGCCGTTTGCCGCCGTCGTGGCGGTCCGGCAGCAGGGCGATGATCAGCGCGGATACCACCGGCAGCACGATGACGGTCATAAGTGCAGCTGTTGTCATGGGTGGATCACCGCCTTTCCGATCACATCAAGCAATACCTCGGGGAACAGGCCCATCAGCAGGCACAGCGCTGCCAGAATCAGCATGGGCACGAGCATGAAGCCGCCTGCCTCGTGGGCGCTTTCCGGCGCGGGAAGCGCCGTTCCCTCGATGGGGAACCAGGCCTTGATCACGATCTGGAACATGTAGATGGCCGTCAGCAGCGCGGAGAGCAGAATGGCGGCAAACCCCAGATAGGAGGCCGCGCTGCCCTCGCCCACGGCGGCAAGGCCGATGTACCATTTGCTGACAAAGCCGTTAAAGGGCGGAATGCCCGTCAGTGCGCAGGCAGCCACGGTGAAGCAGGCAAAGGTCAGGGGCATCCGTCTGCCCAATCCCTCCAGCTCGCTGACATACTCCCGGTGAGCATAGTGCAGCACGCTGCCGGCGCAGAAAAACGCCATGATCTTTACAACCGAGTGGGCGATCAGATGCATGAAAGCGGCAACCGCCCCGGCGCCGGTCATAATGGCGGTGGCGAACAGGATGTAGCTCAGGTTGGACACGGTGGAGTAGGCCAGCCGCCGCTTGAAGTGGCGCTGTTTCAGCGCCATGGCGGAGCCGAATACCAGCGTGATCATGGCCAGCGCCATCACGGTGTACTGCCCCCATGTGCCGTAGAGAATGTCTGTGCCGAAGGCAAAATAGGTCAACCGAATGCAGGCGAAGGCGCCTGCTTTGACCACTGCCACCGCGTGCAGCAGCGCCGTTACCGGCGTGGGAGCCACGGCGGCACTGATGAGCCAGCTGTGCATGGGCCAGATGGCGGCCTTGACGCCGCAGCCCACAAAGGCCAGCACGAATACGCTCAGCAGCAGCGTCATATCGCCGCGGTAGTCTGCCAGATGGCCGCCGGGGATGAATTCCTGCGCGTTGTTGACGATCAGGAACACCATGCCGATAAAGGCCAGCGCCGCGCCCGCAATGGAGTAGGCGGCGTATTTTACGCCTGCGTGGATGGCCTGCTTGGTCATGGCGTGCATCACCAGCGGAATGGTGGCCAGCGTCAGCAGCTCATAGAACAGATACATGGTCATCATGTTGGCGGCAAAGGCGATGCCCAGCGTCACGCCAAAGGATGCCGTAAAGAAAGCCCAGAACATAGGCTTGTGGCCTTCATGCTTCATATAGTCCCATGCGTATACCATGGTAAAGGGCCACAAGGAGGCTGACAGTCCTGCAAACAGCTTGGCCGCGCCGTCCATGCGCAGCGTAAAGTGCAGCGAATCGGTAAACCGCAGGAAGGTAAAGCTGGAGCCGTCACATTGCAGAATGGCCAGCCACGCAAGAATAGTGGTGGTCCCGATGATAACGGCGTACAGCGTGCAGCGTCCCCGGTCGGTGCGAAAGGGAATGAAGTAGGCTGCCAGTCCCGCCGCGATGGGCAGGAAAATCGGCAGGCAGAGTAAAATTCCGTTCATGTCAGCACCTCCCTTACATCAGCCCTTCGGCGATGGAGCGCATTGCCGAAATAACGCCGTTGGGGAACAGGCCCAGCAGCAGGACCGAGGCGGAAAAAACCACCAGCGACAGCATCATGGCCGCCGGCTCGCGGACCCGTGCCGGAGTGGGAAAATCCCTGCCCGGGAAAAAGCTGTGTACAATGGGGGAGAACAGATAAGCCGCCGTGAACAGCGCCGAAGCCAGCAAAACGGCGGGGATCACATAGCCCATTGCACCCGGCAGCGTTTTCAAAGCCCCGATGGCCAGATACCACTTGCTGTGAAAGCCGCCGAAGGGGGGGATACCCACCAGCGACAGCGACAGCATCGTAAAGCAGATCATAGTGACCGGTATCCGTTTCCCCAGCGCGGGAAAGCGGTCGATGGTGGTCACGTCCGTCAGATAGATGATAGCGCCTGCGGACTGGAATACGCCGATTTTGGCAGCAGCATGGAAAAAGATCTGCAATAATGCGCCTGTCAAGCCCAGTGGTGAGAGAATAAAGACGCCCAGCAGCACATAGGAGATCTGGGAAATACTGGAATACGCCAGCCGCTTTTTCAGGCCGTTTTCCGTGCATCCCATAAAGGAGCCCATGAAGATGGTCACCAGTGCCAGACACAGGCAGGCGGTCTGTACCCATGTTCCCCGCAGCAGCTCCACACCCACCATGCAGTAGATCGTGCGGATCACGGCAACGGCGCCTACCTTGGCGATAACGCCGCTGAGCAGGGCGTGGGCCGGCGCGGGCGCCACCGGGTGGGCGGAGGGCAGCCAGTTGTGCAGCGGGAAAAGACCTGCCTTTGCGCTGAAGCCCAGGATCATGCAGAACACCGCCGTGAGAGTCAGGGGCGTGACCTCGGTCATAAAGCCCCCTGCCGTAAAGGACATGCTGCCGCACTGGAAATACAGCACCATCATGCCGAACAGCGCCGCAAACGCGCCACCCACGGAGTAGTACAGATACTTGGAAGCGCCCAGCAGCGCCTTGAAGTTCTGTGAATGCAGCACCAACGGGAAGGAGAGTACCGTGGTCAGCTCATAGAAAAGATACAGTGTGACCAGATCGGCGGCCAGCGCAGAGCCAAGCACCATGCTCTCCGTCAGAAAGAGGAAAGCGTAGAAGCGGGGCTCATTTTTTTCATGATGCATATACACATATGCGTATAGAACGGTCAGCAGCCAGCAAACCGCCGTCAGCAGACAGATGAAAGCGGCCAGCTGATCCATCCGCAGGGAAAACATCAGGCTTTCGGTCAGGTAGATCGGCGTCGTGGCCGGCGTGCCGCCCCGGCATACCGTTGCGAGAATCACGCCCGTGATAGCCGCCTGCACCAGCAGCATAAAGACGGTCTGCCCCTTGCTGCCGCCGGGGCGAAAGAAGGCGCAGCACAGACCCAGCAGAAGGGGAAGGAGAATGATGACGTAGAGTATCATGATGTCTTCTCCTTTCCTTAATACCGGCAGAACAGGGCAAACCCCTGCTGCAGCAGCGCCGTCAGCGGTGCGGAATGCACGCCCAGCACGATCCCCAGCGCCAGCAGTATCGCTGCCGGCACGGCCGCGCGCCACCGCTGCTCCCGCGCGCGGAAAGCCGCACCGTCCCGCTGCGGCAGCCACAGCACCATGGCGGTGTAGAGGAAGTACAGCACGTTCAGCAGCGTGGACAGCGCCAGCGCCAGCAGCACCGGCCATTTCTGCCATGTCAGCGCGAATGCCGCCTGGGCGAATTGCAGCTTGGGAATAAATCCGATAAACAGGGGCACGCCCACCATGCTCAGCGCGCCTGCGGTAAACAGCGCGCCTGCCGCCACGTTGCGGTGTCCCGCGCCCTGCAGACTGGGGAAGTCGTTGTGTCCGCCGGAGGCGTCCCGCAGTCCCGAAACCGACAGAAACAGCATGGGTTTGGTCAGCGCGTGGGAGAAAATGTGGAAAAACGCCGCTGCCAGCGCCGCCTGCGTGCCCATGCCCAGTCCCATGTAAATATAGCCGATCTGTGCGGCGGAGGAATAGGCCACCATGGCGGTCAGGCGTTTGGCGTGAATGGCGGAAACGGAACCCACGATCATGCCGCCGATGCCGAACAGCAGCAGCACCGACTGGATGCCGCTTGCGGCAAACACCTCAATGCCTACGGCCCGGTAGATGATCTTGATCAGCAGCAGGATATACGCCTTGGACACCACGCCCGACAGAATACCGGAGGAGGCCGGGGTGGCCCGTCCGTAGGTATCCGGCATCCAGAAATGGAACGGGAACAAGCCGGATTTGATAGCCAGTCCCGCCGTCATCAATCCAATGGCCACCGTCATGGCGAAGCGGTAGGTACCCTCCGTCCACAGCGCGGCGATGGTCTCGTGCAGCTGGGGAAACAGCAGGTGGCCCGTGATGGAATAGGTAAAGATCACGCCGATCAGGAACAGTCCCGATCCCACCAGCGCGAAAACCATATACCGCACCGATGCGATAAGCGTGCGGCCCCGGTCTCTGGCAGCCAGCAGAGCGCAGGAGGCAATGGTACAGATCTCAATGAATACATATCCGGTAAAGATATCGTTGGTGTAGGACAGTGCCAGTAATGAAACCAGCGTCAGATCCGCCATGCTCCAGTAAAGATGGCGCCGGTTGTCCGGCACATCCTTCATGATCCGCTCCATGCCGCCCAGTACGCTCAGCAGCATCACCACCGAGAACAGCAGCGCCATCAATGGCTCGATGATCCCGGCGGCGATCTCGTTGCCCCACGGCGCGGGATAATGACCCATCATATAGGTATAGCTGATGTTGCCGCTGGCGCAGAACCACAGCACGCAGCCCTGCAAAACGATGGATGCGCTCAGCAGCCCGATGGTCAGTCGCCTGCCCCATTTGTCCCCGGCCACAAAGGTGACCACGGCGCACAGCAGGCACAGGATAATGGAGAAGAAAGGAAAGTTCTGCACAAAACTCATATGCGCCCGCCCTTCCGCCGGTTGGACATCATCAGATACAGGGCGTCCATATCCAGCGTGTGGTATTTCTTATAAATGCGCACCGTCAGACTCAGCATCAGCGCCGAAACGCTGACCGAGACCACGATGCCCGTCAGCACAAGGCCTGCGGGGATGGGGTTGATGTAGTTGGCCATGTCGGTCACGCCGTCGGTCACGATGGGGACCACCCGTCCGGTAATATAGCCCCGGTCGGCCAGCAGCAGAAAGGTTCCGGTGTCCATGATGTCCAGTCCGATCACCTTTTTCAGCAGATTCCGGTCAAACAGCAGCATGCACATGCCGATGGCAAACAGTATCACCGCCACACAGGCCTCATAGTTCTCATTCAGATGGGAAAACATACCGCTCATCTTACACATCCCCCCTTCTGAAGTACATGTAAAAGCTGTACATGGTGCAGCAGACAACAAACCCCACCGCCACGTTCAGCGGCAGAATCAGACCTGCGGACAGGATCCGCCCCGGCGTGCCGGGGGAGATAATGGAGTGCAGGTGATTGGCGCCGGTAAAGAAGGAATAGGTCTTGGAGCAGGCGTAAAACCCCAGCGCGCACAGCACGATGATGCGCACCGCCTTGGCGGGGATGGCTCTGGCAGCCCGCTCGCCGCCCCAGACCAGCGCATAGATGATCAGCGCCGAGGCCATGATAGCGCCGCCGGAGAAGCCGCCGCCGGGGGAGAGGTGGCCATTGAGCAGGATATAGATGCCGAATACCAGAATGATGGGGATCACCAGCTTGCACATCGTGCGGATGATGGGATCCTGATAGTAGTCCACTATGTCCTGATCCAACTTGCGTACCCGGCGTTTACCCGGCGCGTTCATCAGCATGGTCACGGCGCACATGGCCGTAAACAGCACAAAGGATTCACCCAGCGTATCAAAAGCACGGTAATCCAGAATCATACCCGCCACGGTGTTCACCGCGCCGGTCTCTTCCGTGCCCTTTTCCACATAGCGCTGCGCCACCTCGTTGACGGTGGGGGCGCTGTCGCTGCCATAGGGCGGCAGGTTGGCCACGGCCAGCAGCAAAAACAGGGCGAATGCCAGACACAGAACCACCGCCAGCGCCGTATAGGCCCGCTGGCCCCGGCGCACGGCCCGCCGTGCGTCGGCGGCGTCCCAGTGAGGCTGATAGGGGTCGCCAGGCGCCGCCTTAGGCGTCTCCGGCTGCTCCTCCAGCATGGCCGACCAGTCTACCTGACCGCTGAGCCAGCGCCGCAAAAAACTTTTTTCACTGGACATGGTCTGCCTCCTCTCCCTGCTCCGCGGGGGCAGCCGTATTTTGGCGTATCTCCTCCTGCCGGCGGTGCGCCTCGTCCTGATCGATCAGGTTCAGCCGCCGCAGCGTCAAAAACAGCAGCAGACTGGTAATGCCGGCGCCCACCGCCGCCTCGGTGATGGCCAGATCCGGGGACTCCAGCATGATCCAGACCACCGACATGATCACGGAATAGGCCATATAGATGATCACGGCCTGCATGGGCTTTTTTGTCAGCGCCGTCGCTGCGGCGCACACGATCAGCCCCACCAGCAGGATCAGACGGAAAACGGTCGTTATCATTGTTCGGCCTCCTCTGTGTGATATTCCGCGTCGCTCAGGTCAACATGCTCGGCCAGATTAAAATCAGCCCGATACTCAAACATGCTCAGCATGTGACTGCTCAGGGGCGAGGTCAGCCATTGCAGCGCCACCACCAGCGCCAGCTTCCATGCCACGGCGTGCAGTCCCACCGCGATCAGGATGCCCACCGTAAACAGCAGCAGGCTCAGCGTGTCGGCCAGCGCCGCCGCGTGGATGCGGTTCAGGGCATAGTCAAAGCGGTACAACCCGATGATGGACACCACCATAATGAACAGTCCCGCCAGCATAAACACGGCGCACAGGCCAAACCGGATCCAATCACCGATCATGCTTCTTCTCCTTTCGCCGCCGGTCATACAGGCCAATATAAATCTTGCACAGCACCATCACCGCGATAAAGGACATGACCACATAGATCACGGCGATGTCCGCCAGATAATCCTCGCCCAGCACATAGGTCAGGGCGCAGATGATGATTACCACCAGCGTGCCGATCAGGTTGATGCCGATGATGCGGTCCACGGTCAGGCGGGAGCGCAGGATATAGAGCAGTACGGCGATCACGCATACCGCCAGCGCCGCCAGTACGCCCCAGAACAGGTAATTATAGCATTGCTGGATGGTCAGTTCCATTCTTCGCCCTCCATCTTCCGCAGCATCCTTGTCAGCTTCCAGTCGGGGATGCTTCCGGCGTTTTCCTTGTCCAGACACAGCACCAGAAAATCATCGCCGCTCTGTTCGATGGTCACAGTACCGGGCGTCAGGGTGATGGAGTTGCTCAGGATTACCCGGGAAATGTTTTTCTTCAGCGGCACCTTTACCCGTACAATGGCGGTGTGATAGCGGTGTGGAGGGATCAGGATGACCCGGATTACCGCCATGTTGGCCTTGATGATCTCCCATATCAGCACCGCCGCATAGGCGATATAGCCGCCCAGCCGCTTCAAAAGCCGCTTTTCATGGCTGGGGTGAAATCCCAGCGCGTAGACGCTGAAGGCGTATACCGCGCCGGCCACCACCACGCCAAACAGGCAGATTTCCAGCGTTACCCTGCCGTTGAGCAGCAGCCAAAGGGCAAACAAAAACAGAAACATGATCATTTTCTCTCGCTCCACTCCTGTCTTTTCAACAAATAACCGCCCAATGCATGCGACTGTACGGGGACAGGGGATGTATCCGGCGGCTGTGAAATATTCTACCAGAAAAAGGAAATCTTAACTAATTCTTAATTTTAACATAGCGCATTTGTCATTTCAATAAAAAATATAAAAAAGTACTATTTTTTTCTTGTTAAGAAAATCATAATTTCTGCTGATTTTGGATACTGCTGTCTTTTTTGCCTGACATTGTCACAAAAATCGCAAATCCATGTGACATATGCAACAGACGCGGCGGCGCCGATAGGGTATACTGGCTGCAGAAATCAACGAGGAGGTCCTGTTTATGGTCCGTAAGATCATTCATATTGACGAGGAAAAGTGCGATGGCTGCGGCGCGTGTGTCACCGCCTGTCATGAGGGGGCCATCGGCCTTGTCAACGGAAAGGCCCGGCTGATGCATGAGCATTACTGTGATGGCCTGGGTGATTGCCTTCCCGCCTGTCATGCCGGCGCCATCACCTTTGAAGAGCGTGAGGCGCCCGCCTATGATGAGGCAGCGGTCAAGGCGGCGCAGGCCGCCAAAGCCGCCCCGGCTGCCCATGCCGGCGGCTGTCCCGGCGCGGCCATGCGCCAGCTGCGGCGTGAAAAGACCGCCGCGCCGCAGCTTTCCGACCAGCAGGAGAGCCAACTCGTCAACTGGCCTGTGCAGATCAAGCTGGCTCCGGTGACCGCGCCGTATTTTGACGCTGCTTCGCTGCTGGTGGCGGCGGACTGCTCCGCCTTTACCTATGCCTCGTTCCACAGCCGCCTGCTTGCCGGGCGGGTATGTCTCATCGGCTGTCCCAAGCTGGATGGCGTGGATTATACCGATAAGCTGACGGAGATCATCAGCCAGAATGATATCCGCTCACTGACCATTGTGCGCATGGAGGTACCCTGCTGCGGCGGGCTGGAGGCAGCCGCCAAGGCCGCGCTGCAAAAAAGCGGAAAATTTATCCCCTGGCAGGTGGTCACCGTCAATATCGATGGAACGCTGCGGCAGATGTGAGTGCCTGCGGCGGGTGCAAGTGCATGCGTAAAATGCACCCGCACCCTCTGCTGTGCACAGGGTGCGGGTGCAGATAACCTGTGCCCGGCCGGATCGCTGCCGGTTATACCCATGAAAAAATGCACCCGGATCCGGGTGCATTTTTTGTGCGAAAAAGAGACCTGTATTTGTACCGAAAAGGGGCGGTATCGGCACCGAAATGTACCCCTTATATACCGCAAAAGGCCTCGTATTTTGCCTGAACCCAGGCTTGAAGCTGCTTGACGCCCGCCTCATCCCACGGGAAAGTTTCCTCCGCCACATCCCGCGCCGCTTCATAGCAATATATGCTGTAAACCGATGCGCGCAGCGTGTTTTCCTTTTTATCCGTGGCAAACCGATAGCGAAAATCACCGATAGAACCGGTGTACACATTGGCCCGCTTGAACCACTGCGGCGTCAGGCCCTCAAACTGCGGATGCATAGTCCATATCCCCCTTCGGGACAGATTTTTCACCATTTTACCACACCGCCGGGCCGATTTCAACGGTTGTCTTGCCGGAGAAAACGTGGTATACTATACACTGGAATGATTTTGAGGAAAACAAAAAATCTCAGAATAACGAGGTGTGCATATGATGGAAAACACAGGCAAGGAAAATGCTGTGAAGCGCATTGGCGTATTGACCTCCGGCGGCGACGCGCCGGGTATGAATGCCGCTATCCGCGCGGTGGTGCGCAGCGCGCTGAGCCGCGGCATCGAGGTGGTAGGTATCCGCCGCGGCTGGCAGGGCCTGATCAACGGCGACTTTGTGCAGATGGACAGCTCCAGCGTCAGCCGTATTATCAACCGGGGCGGCACCATTCTCTATACGGCCCGCAGCGATGAATTCCGTACACCGGAGGGGCAGGAAAAGGCGGCCAACACCTGCAAGCTGCTGGGGTTGGACGGCATTGTGGCCATCGGCGGCGACGGAACGTTCCGCGGTGCGCAGGATCTGAGCAAGTGGGGCGTTTCCGTGGTGGGAATCCCCGGCACCATCGACAATGACATTGTCTGCACGGACTATACCATCGGGTTTGACACCGCCGCCAATACCGCCGTGGAGTGTATTGACCGGCTGCGGGATACCATGCAGTCCCATGAGCGCTGCTCGGTGGTGGAGGTGATGGGCCGCCACGCCGGATATCTGGCGCTGTATGTGGGACTGGCAGTAGGCGCAACGGCGGTGCTGGTGCCGGAAACGGCCTATGATTTTGAAGACCATGTGGCGGAGAAGATCCGCCAGGCCCGACTGATGGGAAAGACCAATTTCATGATCGTGGTAGCCGAGGGCTGCGTCAGCGCTATGAAGGTGGGTGATCAGATCCGCGAGGAGCTGGGTCTTGATCCCCGGGTGACCATTCTGGGCCATATCCAGCGGGGCGGCAGTCCCACGGCAAAGGATCGCGTGATCGCCACCCGCATGGGTTATGAGGCGGTGCGCGTGCTGGCCGAGGGCGGCACCAACCGCGTGGTGGTCATCCACAACGATCAGGTCATGGATCTGGATATCAATGAGGGCCTGTCCATGATGAAAACGCTGAATCAGGAAGAGTTCCAGGTGATGAAGACCATGACGGGTCAATAACGGCTGCATGCGGAGATGATTGACGGCGGCATTGCATAACGGCGCTGATGGGCATCTTTGCCGGGAACCTTTTGCAGGGACACTGCGTCTAAAGGGCGGTATCCCAAAGAAAGGAAAGTTTTTACTATCATGAAAAGAATATTTGCAATCGTATTGGCAGCCTGCTGTGTGCTGGCGCTGGCGGCCTGCACCGCGAAAAAAACGGAGGATACGGGGGATAACAGCCAGCTTCCCAATCCGGCGCATGAGTGCACGGCGGAAGAGCTGACGGAGAAAACCGGTATCACCCTGAATGTGCCCATTACGGCGGTGGATATCACCTACAGCTATATTGAGGGCGATACGCCTCTGGCGCAGGTGAGCCTCGTCTATCAGGGGCAGACCTACATCTACCGGGGCCAAAAGACCCAGACGGTGCAGGATATCTCCGGCATGTACTATGAATGGACAAAGACCACCAATGATTCCGAGGATGTGCCCTATACTTGTTACTTTACCGATGAGGGGCAGGGTATCGCGCTGTGGCACTCCGACGGCGTCAGCTATACGCTGGGCATGACGAAGAATGTCACGGAGGAGCTGCTGGTGACCATGTACGGCATTGTGACCGGCGAAGCGGAATAAGAAAAAAGAGTTGGCATGGATAGACGGGTGTCCGTAAAACAGTTAATCCTCCGTATGGCTTAGACCATGCGG
>ERZ773235.1603-NODE-1603-length-22240-cov-16.847825_pt1 | contig 22240 bp, 20 predicted proteins | sample MGYA00580522_ERZ773235 | MGnify/ENA primary metagenome ERZ773235 (study PRJEB29015, sample SAMEA2737797) | human gut metagenome | biome: human gut; feature: human-associated habitat; material: faeces | place: China | collected 2012 ...
ACCGCTGCACCAAGGAAGAATACCAGGCCATGGTGCGGGATGCTTCCGTGAAGACACAGGATATGCTGGTGCTGAACGAAATGGATATGACCGTTTTTAACAGTGAAAGCATCCGAAGCTACCGGCAAAGAATGCGCCTGTCCCGTCCGGGGCACGTCTGGGAAGCCTTGGAGGATGAGGAGTTCCTGATGAAATTGGGTGCGGTTGGGATTGGCTCTGACGGAAAAAAGCACCCGACCTCTGCGGGGCTTCTGATGTTCGGGAACGAGTACGATATTGTGCGGGAGTTTAATACGTATTTTCTGGATTATCAGGAACAATACGATTCCGATACCCGGTGGACAGACCGAATTATTTCCTCCTCCGGAGATTGGAGCGGCAATGTGTATGATTTCTATTTCCGGGTTTACAACAAACTGACGCAAGACATCAAGGTGCCGTTCAGAATGGAGGGCGGCATTCGGGTGGACGATACAGCTGTCCACCAGGCACTCCGGGAGGCGCTGGCGAATTGCCTGGTCAATGCGGATTATTATGGACGGCAGGGACTTGTGATTATCAAGCGAAAAAATCAAATCACTATGTCCAATCCGGGCAGCTTCCGCATCGAGATTGATGCGGCGAAAAGCGGCGGTGTGTCCGACCCCAGAAACGGGACTATGCTGAAAATGTTTAACCTGATCGATATTGGTGAACGTGCCGGCAGCAGCATTCCCAATATTTTCCGGGTTTGGCGAGAGCAGGGGTGGGAAGAACCTGTCATTGCGGAATCCGCGGAGCCGGATCGAACGGTGCTTTGTTTATCACTGCAAAAAAGAGACGATAAAAAAGAGGCGATAAAAAGGGACGATAAAAAAGAGACGATAAAAACCGTCAAGCAGAAGAATGAAATTATTCTGTACCTGACAGACCATACCTCAGCAAAAAGTGCGGATATCGCGGCGCTTCTTGATGTAAAAAGCACGCGCGTGAAGAAACTGCTGTCTGAGCTGATTGCGGAAGGTGTGGTCGTGACAGAGGGCAGCAATCGGAATCGGACGTACAAGCTGAAATCGTAAAGCAACGTAGAAAGCGCCTCGTTTGGATTCGTCAGAATGCAGGACAAAATGATTTGGCAAAAAAGGACGGCACCTTCTCACTGATAAAATCAAGGATATATGTGCACAATGCAAGCGGTATCCCCATTGTGAAGTGACCCCCAAAAGTTAGACAATATTTCAAAGAGAATTTGTTCAAGCCACCGAAAGGGCTTGCAGTCTGTGAATCGTAGGCGGCAAGCCCTTCAGCTTTGCCTTGATTCTGCGGTTGTTGTAATAGTCCAGATAGTCAATGAGCTCCCGTTTAAAAGTAAGCGTCAAACCATCTCCAGCCAAGACAAACCGGCAGGCCCCAACGAGCCTGCCGGTTTGCTTAATCATCATTATCGTTTTCTTCGGAAAAATCCATCCATTCCCCAAGTGTTCTCTTGCTTTCTCCGTAGCATTTGTCCAAAAACAGATTGCGGTATGGATTATACAGCTTTTTCACCTCTTGCCGCTGCTTGAAAAGTGCGGCTTCTACAATCCGGAATGCCCTACTGTAGAAATTTTTGCCGGATGTGGCACGATCTGCTTCTATGCAGTACAGGACAAGATTTCCAAAGAAGTCTTCCTCATCCATTGGATAACTGCCTTTTGAATATACGTATCGCGTAATTACTGCATGGTATTTTTTAGGCAGTACATCTATTTCTCCTTTGTGCTTCGGGAAGTTGGCGAGGGCTTTGAAGTAGGGTTTCGCTGCCGTTCGCCTCTCCACTTATTGGACTCATCGCAGAAGTAGCCACAAAAAATTGCTAGTAGTTGTATTCATCCCTTTTTCTTTATTTAGAAGCAGAAGATCTGCATTCCATTGAAGCGTTCCAGGGTAGTAGGGCTTGTACGGTTTGCCTGTCATTTAAATCCGCATTGTTTGCTGTTTTGAGGAGCCATGTCAGGTACCTGTACGGGTCCAAACCATTCTCAATGGCCGTCTGGATTATGCTGAACATGACGGCACTGCCTGTTGCTCCTTTTGGTGTATTGGCAAACAGAAAGTTCTTGCGGTCAATGACAAAGGGCTTGATGCTTCGCTCCGCCCGGTTATTGGGTATTTCCAGTCTTCCGTCTTTCAGGTAATTGGTCAGGTAGGGCCACTGCTCTTTCAGATAATTCAGCGCCTTGCCAAGCGCGGACTTTGGTGCGGCTGTTCTGGAATTTGCCCATGCGAACGTAGCGTCTAAAACAGGTTTTGCCTGCTTCAGCCGCTCATGATATCTTTCTTTTTCCGTTACCTTTTTCTCTGAGAGCTCTTGCTCAATGGCAAACAGCAAGTTGCAATAGGCCAGCCCCTGTGCGGCCGAACTGCCATTTGCTTTTCCCTTGGGCAGAGATTTCACCGCCTCGTCAAATTTCCGATGAAGATGTGCCCAGCAGCCGACTACCGTAATTTCCTCTGGGAGGCTGTGGTATCCGGCATACCCATCCGCGTGGAGGTAGCCATGGAATCCATCCAGAAATTCTTTTGGATGCTTCGCTCCCCGCCCTGGCTGGTATTCGTACAGAACAATGGGCTTGTCCGTATCTCCGCCGGTTCGGTACAGCCACATGTAGCTGTCACTCTGGGGCTTTTTCCCAGGCTCATGAAGCACTTGCAGCGTCGTCTCATCCGCGTGAAGAACATCCCGCTTGAGCAGTTCTTTATGCAGCTGCTCATATACGGGAGTCAGGTAATCTTCTGCCGCTTTTAAGATCCAGTTGGACATGGTCTGCCGACTCAGGCGGATGCCCTGACGATTCATTTCCTGCTCCTGACGATACAGTGGGCTGCCCATGACGAATTTCTGAGTCATGATCTGGGCAATAGCCTCCGGGGTGGCAAAGCTGCCGGGGATGATGTTCTTCTCCCTGGGAGCCTTTACAATAGGCGTTTCGCAGCCCTCGTCAGCACTTTCCCTGCAGCGCTTACAGGCGTAGGTGTAGTAGATATCCTCCTGGACGATGTATTGTGCGGGAACGATTTTCAGCGTCTTTACAACTTCTTTGCCAATCTCCGTCATTGTTTCGCCGCACTGGGGACACGCCAAGTCCGTCCCCTCCAGACGGTGCTCCACCTGCTCGGTGTGGATTCCTTCCGGAATGGTATCCAGGGCATATTCGTGCTTCTTGTGCCGCTTGTGCGTTGCCACAACAACTGCGGAGTCCTCCTCCGCCTTGGCCTCAGCAAAGACTTCTGCTTCGTTAAACAGGAAGCTCAGCTGCTCCACGAGAGTGTCTTCACTCTTTTCGGAAGACGCGCCAAACTGCTTATGCCTTGAGCAATAGCCGGATACCCCGGAGGTGGTGGGTACTCATGACGGCAAAATCTAGGCCTTTTGTGGCTCGAATCGCCGACAATTGAGAATCCCTACCTAATGCAAAGGGAGTCAGTTTCTGGAACGTTGACAAAATTAAGAATTTGCGCCCTATTTACAGGACTTCTCACGGGAGTGTTTTCAAGTGAGCTTTCATCCGCTATAATCAAAACATCCAAACTATGAATGGAGGATTACACTATGGCAAACAGAATGCTGCCGATTAACGGCCAGTCCAAAGCAAAGCGCCTTGTCTGGGGCGCACCGCAGAATTATATCAGCTGGGCATACATGCGCGAGCTACGGGAACACGATAAGACGTGCAAGGTCTATGATTGCGACCCCTACGTTGAGGTTTATAAGTTCAGGGAAAATCTTTACGGTCTGTTTCAGCAAAACTGCGATGGCGCAGGTGATGTCTGGAGTTGGCTGATTGTCGGCCCGGAAAAATGTATGCTGATCGATACTGCCTTTGGCTTAGGAGACACCCGGGCACTGGTTGAGGAGCTTACCGGCGGAAAAGAAGTCATTGTTGTCAACACACACGACCATTTCGACCATGCTTTTGGCAATTGCCGTTTTGATAGGGTTTACTGCCACAAAAACCTGGTTCACCTGCTGGAGCAGCAGAATTCCCGGATGTGGGACTATCTTTTCGATACAAATGGGAACAACCGATGGCTGCAATTTGAGCGAGAGGATCTTCCCAAATTCCGCCCCTATGAAATTGTTGGCGTTGAGGATGGATACCGCTTTGATCTGGGTGGCGGCTATGAAATTGAACTGATAAACTCCGGCGGACACGGTGGCTCTGGAGCCTCCATGTACTTGGATCCACAGAATCGGATTCTATTCCCAGGAGACAATATATGCTCAGACATTTCTGGATGCGGCGAAGTGAGCTACCCCATTGAGCAGTGTCAGATGCACCAATTTTACGAATGTATTTGCCGCCTATGTCAGCGGCTGGATGAATTTGACAGCCTGTTTCCCATGCATTTTATGGTCAATTTGGATTCTTATCTTCTGATGGATATCCGGGATACGGTCGCAAAGATTCTGGATGACCCGGAACATGCCTATGATTATCCGCTGCTTCATAAAAACGCCAATGGAGGGCCGGATACGGTGAGACTTTTCAAGTATGTTCCCGGTTTCACCACCATTGCCTATATGATCCACGAGACGGCATCTGAAATTGTTCCTGCGGCTTTGCGGCATACGGGAAAGCAGATTTAGATGAAGTCAGGGTATGTCCGGAAACGGGCAGAATGAATGATATCAGCGCAGAACGAAGAGAACCTCCTGCTGTACATATCAAACTTTTTGGATGGAGTTTAGGAAAGTGTACAAAATCAGTTTGAAGCTGATTTAAATTTTCCACATTTTATATAAACAATGGGATACCATTTTCTCTGCTTTTTCGCTAAAGTATAGATAGAAGCTCCCCCATACATCGGGAGTGTTCCGACACCCGGCCGGACGCGGCTGAATATCAAAAAAGTGAGGAGAAACCAATGAAAAAACTGTTTGCCATTTTGCTTGCGGCTGCTATGCTATTGAGCCTGGCCGGCTGCGGCGAAAAGACTACCCCCACCCAGCCCGATCAAACCGATAAAGCTGCCAATGCTTCTGTCAGCGTCACCTCCGACGGAAAAACCGTGGTTCGCATCGGATTGAGCGGCTCTGTTACGGAAATTGCTCCCTACGCTTCCACCAACGAGTACGCGGAACCTATTCGAAACACAATCTTTGAGTCCCTGTTTGTCAAGCCTACCATCAGCAGCACAGAGACCATTCCTGTAATCGGTAAGTCCTGGAAGATGATTGACGACCGCACCGCCGAAATCGAAATTTTTGACTACGTTCATGACGTGGATGGAAACCCGATCACGGCTTCTGATGTTGTCTACTCCTATGAGACCTGCAAGGCTGCTGGCGTGCAAACCGATACCGCCTACATCGACAGTGTGACGGCTACCGGAGAGTATACGCTGGAAATGGCGCTTACAGAACCCAGCGAAACAACGATGATTAAGCTCCTGACGCATGTTGCGATTGTCAACGAGACCGCCAATAAGAACAATCCCGATGCAACCCCAGGCACCACTGCTTATAAGCTTACATCCTATACCGCTGGTGCGGAGTATGTCTGCGAGAAGACGGATAACTACTGGCAGACGGATGAAAGCCTGATTGCTTATACCTCTAAGGCAAATGTGGATAAGCTTGTTTTTGAGATTATCACTGAAGCGGCTCAGACTACCACGGCGCTGGAAACCGGCGAAATTCAGATGGCCATCGGGGCAGACGGCCGTGAAGCAGCGCGTTTTGAAGAGGGCGGAGAGGATTCTGACGGCTTCTGCGTGGATACCAATGCAGGCAGCTTCTCCCTGGTGCTTCTGTTCAACTGCACCGATAGCTCCCTGTGCAGCGACGTAAACTTCCGAAAGGCCTGCCTGTATGCCATCGATACTGAGACCCTGGTGCGAATTGTGCTGAACGGTGCCGGCGTTCCGGCCAAGGACATGGTTTCCAATCAGCTGGCCGGCTACAATCCGGAATGGCTGGAGGAGGACTACTACACAGCTGACCCGGATAAGGCTCAGGAATATCTGGCGCAAAGCGGCTACAACGGGGAAACCATCCGTCTGGAGGGTTCCAACTCCTACAGCGGCGAGCTTCAGTTGATGCAGTCTCAGCTCAGCGCTGCGGGTATTAAATCCGAGATTCAGACTTTCGAAAACGCTCTGTGGCAGGAGGAGAAGGTTGCCGGTACTGGCGAGAGCTCCTGGGACATCTGTGTGGATGGTCTGGGCGGTTCCGTTATCACCACTGCCTGGCGTGTCAAATTCAATCCCGCCAACTTCTCGACCGGTTTGCCCCAGACCGGCTACCTGGATGAAAAACTGGATGAGATGCTGACCAAGGCGCATGCCTCCCAGGATGCTGCCGATATCGAGGCTGTTCACGACTATATTGTAGAGCAGGCTTATGCCATCGGTCTGTATGCATCCGCCTCCAAGTGCATCATGGTGGACACCATCTCCGATATTGTTTACAACCATAAAGGCTTTGCATGCCCTGCCGCAGCAAACTATGACCTTTACACCATTACACAGTAAACTTTGAACATATGGTGCCAATGTAATAGCGTAAGTGTTTACATTGGCACCGTTTTTCTTTACCCATCCTGGAAGAAAACGAGGTTAGTATATGGCCAAATATACGATCAAACGGCTCCTGCTCATCATTCCGGTCGTCCTTGCGGTGACGGCGCTCATCTTTTTGCTGCTGAGCCTTGTTCCCGGCGATCCGGCAAAGATGATTCTGGGCAATGAGGCTACGGTAGAGATGCTGGCGGAGAAGCGCGCCCAGCTTGGCCTGGATGATCCTGTGACTGTTCGAATGCTCCGCTATATGCGTGATGTATTTCTCCGCCTGGATTTTGGCACGTCTTATTATAACACCACCCCGATCATTAAGGAAATTATGCGGCGGCTGCCTCGAACCATCACGATTGCCGGCTTTGGTGTCCTGCTGACCACCATCCTCGGCATTCCGCTGGGTGTTGTTGCCGCTGTGAAACAGAATGGCTTTATGGATCGGTTCTGCATGGTTTTGTCGATGGTTGGCGTCGCATTGCCGGAATTCTGTGTTGCATTGCTCTTGGTTCAGCTTTTTTCCACGAAGCTGGGCTGGCTTCCCTCCCATGGCGTCGCATCCTGGGCGTGCTATATTATGCCGGTTATTGCGATTGGATTGAGCAGTATGGCCGGGCTTGCCAGGAACTGCCGCAACTGCACGCTGGAAGCCATTCGCTCCGATTACGTCACTACGGCTCGCTCAAAGGGCGTGCAGGAGTGGAAGGTTATCATAAAGCATGTCCTGCCGAATTCCATGATTCCCGTGGTTACCAGCATCGGAACCAACTTTGCCAATATGCTTGGCGGCACCATTGTCATTGAGAACGTATTTACCATTCCTGGCATGGGACAGTACATTGTAACTGCGATCAACAGCCGGGATTACAATGTCATTCAGGGCAGCGTTGTTGTCCTTGCAATCCTGTTCAGCCTGGTGATCCTGATTATTGATCTGGTTTATGCTTACATTGATCCCCGCATTAAAGCCCAGTATCTGGGGAGTGGAAGGAGGAAGAAACATGGCTAAGTCGTTGCCGCGTAGGAAAACAGAAAGCATGCTGGGCGGTGTATTGAAACGCCTGTCTAAAAATAAGCTGGCAATGGCCGGCGGCATGATTCTTCTGCTTATCATCCTTGCTGCGATTTTTGCACCGATTTTGACGCCTTATACTTATGAGCAGATGGACGGCACCCATATCCTGGAAGGCCCCTCCCGCGCGCATATCTGCGGAACGGATCTCTTCGGACGTGATATGTTTACACGACTGCTCTACGGCGCCCGGTATTCCCTGGCTCTGGGCTTTATCTCTGTGCTGGTATCCCAGTTCTTCGGCGTGATTATTGGATCTGTCGTGGGCTACTATGGCGGGACGCTGGAGAACGTTGTTATGCGTGTGCTGGACGTGATTCAATCCATTCCCGGCACGCTGCTGACGATAACGGTTGCTACCGTGTTCGGCAACGGCTTTGGAAATACGGTGCTGGCTCTTGCCATCAGCCACATCCCAGGCAGTTCCAGAACCACACGGGCGCTGGTTCTTTCCGTGCGGAAAAATGAATATTTGGAGGCCGCAGAGGCATGCAATTGCTCCGACGGTCGGAAAATATTCAGTCATATTCTGCCAAACATATTTTCCTACATGATTGTGAGTTTTGCCACGGCCACTGCCTATACCATTTTACAGGCTGCCAGCCTGAGCTATATTGGCCTGGGCGTACAACCGCCCACGCCGGAGTGGGGCGCACTTCTGACCGGCGCAAGAGATTATGTCCGGGATTATACCTACCTTCTGATATTCCCCTGCATCTGCATCGCTCTGACTGTTTTGTCTCTAAACCTTCTGGGAGATGGTCTGCGGGATGCTCTGGATCCGAAAATGAAGAAATAAGAGGGCTAGCCAATGTGTGAAATGGATAAAAGTTTTCTGTCTGTAGAAAACCTGGTAGTAGAATACAGCTCTGGCGGCGACATCGTCCATGCGGTCAATGGTGTCAGCTTCCATTTGGAGCGGGGAAAAACGCTGGGACTGGTGGGAGAGACCGGTGCAGGCAAAACAACCATTGCAAAATCCATCATGAGGATTCTACAGGAGCCGGCCGCTTCCATTAAGGGTGGGCGGGTGATCCTGGATGGACAGGACATTCTCCAGCTCAGTCAAAAGGAAATGTACGGTATTCGGGGCAAAAAGGTCTCCATGATTTTTCAGGATCCCATGACCTCATTGAACCCGGTACATAAGGTCGGCGAGCAGATTCGGGAAGTCGTCTCCATTCACAATCCGGAGATGACGCGAACCCAGGCCAAGCAGCAAGCCATTGCCATGCTTGAGCGCGTGGGCATTCCGTCTGAGCGTTATGATGAGTATCCACATCAGTTCTCCGGCGGTATGAAGCAGCGCGTTGTGATCGCAATGGCGCTGGCCTGCAATCCCGAGCTGCTTCTTTCCGATGAGCCTACCTCGGCACTGGATGTTACCATTCAGGCAGAGGTCCTGGCAATGATAAAAAAACTGCGTGACGAATACGACACGGCAATGATCATGATTACCCACGATCTGGGTGTCGTCGCACAGGTATGCGATGACGTTGCCATTGTCTACGCCGGTGAGATCCTGGAATACGGAAGCAAGGAAGAAATATTCACCTATCGCTATCATCCGTATAGCATTGGTCTGTTCGGCGCAATTCCGCAGCTGGATGTGCGAGTAAAACGGTTGAGTGCCATTAAGGGGCTGCCGCCTGACCCGGCAAATTTGCCAAAGGGTTGCCATTTCCACCCCCGCTGCCCATATGCTACAGAGGGCTGCAAGTGCGGAGAGATACCATTTACGGAAGTACGTCCCGGCCACTTCTGCCGCTGCCTCAATCCGGAATTAGGGAGGATTATGTAATGGAATATCTGATTGAGGTGCAGCACCTTAAAAAATACTTCAAGACCCACGGAGGTATGCTTCATGCTGTAGATGACGTGAGCTTTGGCATTCCCAAAGGTGCCACGATGGGCGTTGTTGGTGAGTCTGGCTGCGGTAAGTCCACACTTGGACGAACTATGATTCACCTGTTGGACAGCACAGGAGGGAAAATCCTCTTTGAAGGGCAGGATGTAACCACTCTGAACAAGCGTCAGACCCGAAAATTCCGAGAAAGTGCAACTATTATTTTCCAGGACCCTTATTCCTCGCTGGATCCACGCTTTACTGTGGAGCGTATTATTGCCGAGCCCCTGGCGATTACCCGGCGCTTTTCCAAGGGCGAGATTGCCGACAAGGTAGATGAACTAATGAACATGGTAGGCATTGACCCGCGTCTGGCAACGGCCTATCCGCATGAGCTGGATGGCGGACGGCGGCAGCGCATAGGTATTGCCCGGGCACTGGCACTGGATCCCAAATTTATTGTCTGTGACGAACCAGTATCGGCACTTGACGTTTCAATCCAGGCGCAGGTTTTGAATTTGCTTCAGGATCTGCAAGAGCAGCGTGGCCTGACCTATCTGTTCGTTACCCACAATATGAGCGTTGTGCGGCACATTTCAAACCATATCTGCGTTATGTATCTGGGTCAATTGGTGGAAACGGCCGAGACAGAGGCGGTTTTCCAGCGCCCTCTGCACCCATATACGAAGGCGCTGCTTTCTGCAATCCCATCCAGTGATATTCATAAGAAAGTTGAACGCATCCCCATGAAGGGGGAGATTACGTCTCCCATTGACCCCAAACCCGGCTGCCGGTTTGCTGCACGTTGCTTGTATGCTACGGAGCGCTGCCGCGAAAGCCAGACGCTGGTGGAGGCGGAACCAGGCCATTTTGTCTCCTGCTGCCGGGCAAAAGAGCTGAATTCCCTTTGATATCTTTATTCACAATACCCTTTGGAATAAGGCGGTACTGCACTGTACCACCTTTTCCACCATTTTGTTGGATCGGAGCAGAATATGAAACAGCATGAGCATATCCCCTTGGAGGAGCAGCCTATCCTGGGACAACAGGAAAGACTGCCCTTTTTCGCAACGCCTGCAGGCAGAACCATTTCTGCCCTGCTGATGATCGTCATTGTTGGACTTGTCCTCATAATGAGCCAGGGCAGCGGTGCACTCTCCTATGAGATGGACGACATGCAGCTGGCCGTAGCCGGACCGGATAAATCTCCCGTTTTCCTTCCATACAGCTCCATTCAGGCAGTTCGCCTTGTTTCGGACTTCACCCTCGGCCATGCAGTGGCCGCGACGGATTGGAATGACGGGTGGTGCGGGCAGTACGAAAATGAGGACATTGGCTTGTTTACCCTGTATGCCTACAGCAGCGGCAGCTACATTGTTGTAGAGCACGCGGACGGAGTCCTGATTTTCAGTATGAAAACACAAAAGGCTACGCAGAAGGCCTATCAGGAACTGCTGGCAAAAGTTAGTTGAAAATAAGAGATCGGAATGCTATAATGACAGGAAAGAAATAGGGTGCCCCACGCAATTGTGTATGCGGCAGTCAGTATGGCTCTTTTCGCCGGCCGCACGGTTCCAGAAGCGGAGAATGCATAGAGTATTCCTTTTTTTGAGCATTCATCCGGCGAAAATACTGTGGCCCTCTGCCGAATGGCGCGATGCTGCCCTGAAATACGGGAGGAGTAAGTATGTCCAAACCGATCACGCTGATTATTGCAGATGACGAGCCGTTTATTTGCGGGATGCTGGAAAAGCTCATCAATTTCGATGCGCTGGGGTTGACGCTTTTGGAGTGCGTCAATGATGGACAAACGCTGGAGACCCGCATTAAGGAGCTGCATCCGGATGTTGTTCTGACGGATATTTCCATGCCCAGACAAGACGGCCTGGATGTTATCCGCAAGACACGGGAGCAAGGGATAACCTGCCGGTTTGTCATCATCAGCGGCTACCGGCAGTTTGAGTATGCCTACAATGCCTTGAAATATGACGTTGACGACTATTTGCTAAAGCCGGTAGAGCAGGCGGAGCTAAACCGGGTCTTGAAAAAAATCTGCGGAGAAATCGCATCCAGTTCTTTCAACGATGTGAGCCAGGAACGTACGCGTCTGCATACCTATCTTGTAGAGTGGGGCATTCATCGGGAACTGCGAAATGATGGATTGACCCTGGAGGAGATTAACGAAACCTATCAGACGAGTTTCCAGCGGGGCGCTTTTCGCTTTGCCATGATGAAGCTGGACTTTACACGAGGTGAGGCTCAGCGAAAGGAGGATGTTTCCTCGATTATAGCGAAGCTGCGCAGTCTTGCCCTACAGCAGCTCCAAGCCTGCTGTAGTGAAATCGTCTTTGCAGGGCGGCGCGACCGTGTTACCCTCCTGCTTAACTATGACGGCGCAAGGGAAGCTGCGTTAAATACCAAATTGACGGAGCTGCACGCAAGGACACGGCATATAGTGGAATTGTTTCGCGGAATTAACCTTACTCTGTGCGTAGGCACTTCCGTGCCGAGGATATGTCAGTGTGAACAGGCGTACCAATCTTGCCAGCGCGCGTTGTGGCTGCGGGTACAATATGGTATTGACCGTGTCATTTTTGAAGATTCCTTTGAGGATGTTCCGTTTGGAGGTTACCGCAGGCGCATTGACGAAATGCGGCAGGCACTGGAGCGGGCTTACCTCTCTATGGATTCCCAGGCTCTACAGACGCAGCTGGATGCATTTTTTGCGCTGCCGGTTCCGGTACTGTGTGGAACGGAGGCAATGGAGTTCCTGTACGGTGAACTCGCCCATCTTTCCCAACGCTGCGGGGATGTTACGCGGGATCCAATTCGTGCCAAGGGGCTGCTGACGGAATGTCTTGGTGACATGGAAATGCAGACTACCTTCCGGGACTGCCGTGCTGCGGCCTCCCGGGGAGCGGGAAGGTTTCTGTCCTTGATGGCGGAATTTGTCAGGGACAAAAACGCTAAGCCGGTTTTGCGTGCGACTGCCTATATTGAAAGCCACTACGCTGAACACATCACATTGGAAACCATGGCTGATCTGGTCAATCTCAATCCGATCTATTTTTCCAACCTTTTCAAGCGTGAGCTTGGCAAAAGCTTTACGGAGTATCTCACCGAATACCGTATGAAAAAGGCCAAAGAGCTTCTGCGTATGAGCAATCAGAATATCAATGAGATCGCTGACACGCTGGGGTATTCGGATGCTCGCTATTTCAGCAAGGTCTTTAAAAAAGAGGTCGGGATCAAGCCGACGGATTACCGAAAAATTTATGGATAGTCGGGTGATGATATGAAGTGGATGCTTCTCTCTCAGAAAAAACTCGATGCAATCGTCCAGACACAGGTAGCAGAGGCCATCGCAAAGGAGAATGCAGCATTTGAAAAGGAAATGCTGCTGAAACAGGCAAATCTGCAGACCTTGCAAAGCCAGATTAATCCGCACTTTCTCTACAATACATTGGAATGTATCCGGGGGATGGCGCTTATGGAAAATCAGGTGGGTATTTCGGATATTGCCTGGTCTTTGTCCCGCTTTTTCCGTTACAGCATCAGCGGAAAAAGCAATCTGGTCACACTTGGCGATGAGCTTGAAAACTGTGAGATTTACGCACGCATCCAGAAGTATCGTTTTCACGACCGGTTTACGCTGGAAATTTCCGGAGAGCAGGAGGTAAAAACCATGATCCTGCCGAAACTCTCTCTCCAGCCGATTGTTGAGAATGCGATGCTGCATGGCCTACAGGACACTCTGGAGGGAGGCCGAATCCAGATCCGGATTGAGAGAGTGCATTCCGATGTGAACATTACAATTTCCGACAACGGGTGCGGGATGCCGCCGGAGCAGCTTGCCGCGCTGAACGCGCGCATTCATAGTGAATGCTCTCCTCGGGAAGAGGGAAGCCACAACGGAATCGCTATGTACAATGTTGACCGACGAATGAAACTTTATTTTGGTTCGGAATATGGGCTGCATGTATTCAGCTGTCAGGGTATGGGAACCGACGTGGTGCTGCGGCTTCCTTATCGGATGGGTGCAAAGGAATGAAGCAGGAACTGCTGTTTGCGAATAATATTTCCTCAGACAGCCCGGGAAGGGGGGCAAAGCTGGATCAGCTTTCACTGTCTGTTTATACCGGCGAGGTTCTGGGGCTGTTTGGCAGCCGCTATGCCGGGAAGTCGGCTCTGTTCCGGGTGCTGCTGGGGGAGCTGCCTGTTCGCAGCGGAGAGCTTTTGTGGAATGGTTCGGCGGACAATCCCCGCCCCAAAGCAGTCCGAATCGGGAAAAACTCGGCGATGGTGGGGGATTTGCTGCTTTGGGAAAGCATTGCCATGCTATGGAACCCCTCCGCTACTGGCGCTGCGCTGAACGCAGCGCGAATAAAGAAAATGATCCGGCTATATCTGGAGGATTATCAGCTGTCGTTCAACCTGAATGAACGAACCGCATCTTTGTCCCAGATTGAAAAGATTGCCGTTGAGCTGGTGATGGCTTTGCGGCGGAAAGTACGTCTTCTGATGGTTGACCTAAACGGCGTAGAAGGTACTTTTCAGGAATATGAGATGCTGCGCAGGCTGTTGGCTCGAGTATGTCAGGAGCAGGCGGCTGTCATCATTTCTACCCATCGGGCGGAAATCATTTCTTTCCTGTCTGACCGGATTGCCATACTTTTTCAGGGGCAGATATTAAAGACAATTGCGCAGGAGGCTGCCACGACGTCGGGACTGGAAGCTTTATCCATGGCTCTTTATCAGGTGAAAAAACGGGAAGCCCAGCCAATATCCGCCCTGCGGGAGGAGGTCTTCCGGGTCGCAGGGCTGGACGCTGGCCTCCCTGAGCCGGTGGAGTTCTCTCTCTATCGCGGTGAAATTTTCACGATTGTCAGCCCGCAGCGCGATATGCTGCATATTCTACGACGGCGCATTTTGGACGGCTATCAGGAGAAAACCAGCCCGGTTCTATTTAAGGGACGGGCGATCAAGCGCCTGGGATCCCTAAAGGGGATTGCCTTCCTGGATATGCAGGAAATCGATCAACTCATCGAAGGCCTGTCCCCCCTGGAGAATTTATGCCTTGGCATCTCCCAGAAAGCTGGAGGGCTTGGCTTTGCCGGTCGAAACATTGCCCGCTGTATAGAGCAGGATTTTACCGAATGGTACCGCAACGGCAATTTCCTGCACCAGAAGAACTGCCGGGAACTGTACAAAAAAGACCGTATTGCCATCAACCTGTTCCGACTGCGCCTTTGCAATGCGGAGGTGATTTTCTGTAATACGCTGAATGTTTACAATGATGTTGTTACCCTTCATATGGTGCGGGACGTGCTGGCTTCTCTGACAGAGTCAGGCGCTGCCGTCTGCATCTTTTCCAGTGACTCCTCTTATCAGGAGGAGCTGGCAGAGCGCACTGTAGTGCTGGGCGACGGATAGGAGTCACATTATGAAGCATCCCAGTCTTTCACCCCGGGCTATCCATCTGTCGGGATGCCGGAAAAGCTACTCCTCCATTTTTCTGATTGCACTACTGGTTATTGTGTTTAATGCCTTTGGCAGCGGTTTTCGATCCGTGAGAGACTATAAGGATATGCTGCTGGGCAGCGCAGTGCTGATTGTTACCGTAATTGGCTTGAGCTTTGTCATGATCGGCGGGGGACTTGACCTGTCAATTGGCTATCAAATTTCCATTGTGTCCGTCGTCATCAGTCTGCTGTCCATGGAACAGCTACCAGACTGGGTCGTGATTCTGGGTGCACTGACTACTGGCCTTGTCTGCGGACTGCTCAACGGATTCCTGATCGGCTATCTGGAGCTGACCCCCTTTGCTGTTACCATTGCAACACAGATCCTCTTTCGCGGCCTTTCCTTTGCCGTGTCCCGGGGACGTATGGTATCTTTCATTGCAGAAAGCGTGCGAAATATAGTTCGTGCCCATTTCCTGGGAATCCGGATTGATATCTGGCTAGTTTTTTTCAGCACCCTTGCCTTGTGGATGCTGCTTCACTGCACCTATGCCGGAAAGTATCTGCGTGCCATCGGCCTTGATGAAGAGGCGGCTGCACGAGCCAATGTTCCGGTGAAACTGGTAAAGTGTATGTCCTACTCTCTGGCCAGTGTATTTTACGCAGTGGCGGCGATGATTCTTGTCTCCCGGAAAGGCTATGCCGGAAGTGAAATCGGGATTGGGATGGAGATTACGGCCACGGTAGCGGCGTTTGTGGGCGGGATCATGACAATGGCGGAAAGACAGAGCGTTGTCACCCTGCTTTTGGGCGCACTGGTGATTGCAGTGATTGAGAATGGACTCGGTGGCGTGGGGATCAATTCCTACCTCCAGTACATCATGACTGGCATCATCCTGATTGTTTCCCTCGCATTGCACCGGAGAAAAAAACGCGCAGCAGAACGCTGAGGTTTCTCAGTTGGAGCCGCCCGGGAATGCCAAAATCGGCATTCCCGGGCGGCTCCTTGCTTTTTGCACATATTCTTTAATTTGGAACATTTTGAAGAAAACAATGAAATGCTATAATGAACCTGAACAAACCCGCGTTATGCGCAATGAAAAACAAAAGGGAGGAATCACCTATGCATCCGCTGCTTGTAGGCGCCGCAAAGGCCAGTATTAACCCCACCCCGGACATGTATCCGATTCCAAACAAGATGTCGGATTTTGATCTGGAGCCCATGAGCCAGGAGGCTTCCTATGATGAAATGAACTGCCGCGCCATTGCGATCGATACCGGTATTGCCAGACTCTTGTTTTTAACCTTTGAACTGGCAGGTGCCCCGGATTTCCCCAACTATCCTGCGGACATTGCCCGGGCAATCGGTTTCCCGGAAGACGGCATCTTTATCATGGGTACGCACAATCATTCTGCGCCCCGTTACCGGAAGGATCAGACAAATACCCCGGAGCTAAGCCGCTGGATTGACCGTTATGAGTCGCTTGTTTACCATGCAGGGATCACTGCATGCCAGGAAGCTGCTGCGGCATTGCGCCCGGCGATGTACGGCTACGGAGAATTTGTCAGTGCAATCAACGTCAACAGAAACCTGCTTTCCTTTGGCGGCTACTGGGTAGAGGCACCCAATCGCACCGGCTACAGTGATAAGACGCTGTCCGTTATAAAATTCGTTGACCTGGACGGAAAACTCATTGCTGCCTTCCTGAATCACCCAACACATGCTACCAACATCTATATGCTTAAGGATCTGGATCACAAGGCCAAAACATCCGGCAATTTTACCGGTATTGCCTGCCGCTTCGTGGAACAGCATTATGGCGGCGGCGCGGTGGCTATGTGGACCTCCGGTGCTGCCGGAAATCAGAATCCCGTCCTGAGCCATGGTCTGCAATATGAATACCCGGACGGCTATACCAGCCAAGTGCAATACCCGGATGGAACGGGATACATGCAAATGGAATATATGGGGCGAATTCATGGCGTAGACTGCTGCAAGGGTCTGGATGCCATTACCCATTACTCGACCCACATGCCTGTTGCCCATGCGGTGAAGGATATAGCATTGCCTACACTGGAGTGCTTGGAGCAATGGCCGCCTAAAAGCTTCTCCGAGGTACGCAGCGGCGGTAATGGTCTGCGAGACTATGAAAAGGTTCCCTATGGCGACTTACCTGCGCCCGGGAAGGTTCCCACCATGATTCCGGGAAAACCGAGACATCTGTATTTACATTTGCTACAGTTGGGGCATATTGCCATGCTCTTTGCCAATGCAGAGCTTTTTGCGGAAATTGGCCGGGACATGAAGGATGCCTCCCCTATGAAAAATACCGTTATTGTAACCCATCATTATGGCCCTAAATGCCATTATATTTTTGATAAGACCTCCACGGATGTTCACCTGCCAATGGCATATGGCGGCGTAGCTCCCGGCCAGGCAGACGACCTGATCGTTGCCGGGGAGCAGGAACTTTTTAACGATATTCTTGCATAGCTGAGTTCGGAAAGGAGCTATCTATGAGTAGACTTATGGCAGGAGCCGGAAAGGCTTGTATCAACCCAACTCCGGAGCTTTATCCTATCCCCAGCAGCTTTGCGGATTTTGGCGTTTCACCGCTGCTGCAAAGCGCGATTTATGACGATCTGTGCTGCCGCGCGCTTGCGGTGGATTATGAGGGAAAGCGCGTACTTATTCTGAGCTATGAATTGGCAAATTATCCGGCCGCACCGGATCTTTTGCCGGCGCTGACCCAGGCCACCGGCATTCCGGCAGATCATATCTTCATTTCAGCAACGCACAACCATTCGGCTCCGAAGGACAACCACACCGTATTCAAGGATAATTCACCTGCGGAAATCGAATTTCATAAAAAATATTGGAATATTGAACGGGAAGCCAGCGTACAGGCCGCAGTGCAGGCCGTCCGCGCCCTGCGCCCTGCCAGATATGGGTATGGAGAAGGGCTGAGCTATGTCAATGTAAACCGGGATGTGAAAAGCCCCTTCGGATTCTGGCTGGAGGGGAAAAATCTGGCAGGCTACTCGGATAAAACAATCCGTACAGTAAAGTTTGTTGATTCGGAGGATCGAATTATTGCAGTACTCCTGAACTATGGGATGCACAATACCTGCGTTCATATGATGAAGGATGCGGATGGTAAGGCAAAGACCTCCGGCAACGTCAGCGGCATTGCCTGCCGCTTTGTCGAAGAACATTACGGGGATGGCGTTGTCGCTCTGTGGACCTCCGGCGCTGCCGGAAATCAGAATCCGCTTCTGAGCCACAATATGCAGTATGAGTACCCTGACGGCTACTCGACTTGTATTCCTTTTCCGGATGGAGTCGGTTATCAGCTGATGGAGTATATGGGACGCTGGCACGGGGTGGACTGCGTATCGGCAGTTGATGCGATTTCCCACTATTCCGATGCGATGCCGATTTCTGTGGCAGCCAAGGATGTTTTCCTCCCCGGCCAAAAGCGGGCTGTCGAACAAAAGGGGTTTGCCATGTTCCGCATGGGCGGCATCGGCCCGCGGCAGCCCGGGGATGTTCCCCAGCTTCCGCAGCCGCCCAAAATGGTGGAGGATGACCCGGTTAAGCTGGAAATGCGGCTTTTGCTGCTGGGAGATATAGCTATAATCTGTGCCGGCGGAGAACTTTATGCAGAGATCGGACGGGATATGCTGGCTGCTGTTCCGTACAAAAAGGCAATGGTCGTTACACACACCTCTTTGCACCAGGCAGGCTATATTCTGGATAAGACTTCCAAGGACAAGAAGGTTTTTCAGGCCTTTGGCGCAGTACGACCCGGCAGTGCGGATGAGAAAATTGTGGAAAATACCGTTGCGCTTTTTGAGCTGGTCAAAGCCGGAGAGGCACAGGAATGAGAACGGTTCTTCTGCGCTGTGAGCCTTGGGAAGCGGAGATAGTCCCGGATTATGCCATGAACGTGATTCGACTGACCTATCGGGGAGACCCGGTATTGCACAGCCCGGATCGCCTGGAACAACTGGAGCAATTTCCTTTTTTGTATGGAACACCACTTTTGTTCCCACCGGACGTAATGCGGGAGAATACGTTTTCCTTTGAGGGAAAATCCTATACAATTTCCTATGCCTCCCGCAAGTATCCGCTTCCGCCTATTCACGGCCGCCTGTATGATGCGACGATGACGTTGCTCCGCAGCAGCGCTCAGGAGACGGAGGGCGTATTTCAATGCGAAGCAGACCGGTATCCGTTCCCGTTCCGATTGACAATTGCATGCAAATTGTCAACGGACGGCCTTCGGCAGTGCTATACGGTCGAAAACACCGGCTCGGAGCCAATGCCCCTGGTTCTTGGCCTGCATACCAGCTTTGCCGCAAAGGACTCTTTTTCTGTTTCTGTGGGTCAGGCGTGGCGGTTTTCCCCTGATGACAATATGCCGTCGAAGCTTATTTCACTCTCTAGGGAGCAGATGCGTCTGCGGCAGAGCGCCGAAGCGCAAGGAAGAAAGCTTCACGGCTTCTTCTCAGATTCCGGGGAGGGGCTGGCGAGAAGCGGGCCTTATCTCTACCGCGTTTCGGCGAATTTTCACCAGTGGGTGATCTGGAACAAGAGCGGGAATGACGGCTTTATTTGCCTGGAACCGCTTTCCGGCGCCGTCAATGGCTTGAATATGCCTGGGGAGGCAATCCGTTTGGAACCCGGACAAATGGAGACGTTTTCCACCCATATTGGTCTGTATCGGGCTGACTCTGAATAGAAAGGAAATACATATGACTGCTGCTTCCAAAGGAAGGGTGGGTACAAACCTGACCGAGGGGCCAATTATGCGAACCCTTTTGATCTTTGCAATTCCCATCGTCCTTACAAATTTAATTCAACAGCTGTACTCTTTGGTTGATGTAATGGTTATTGGCCAGTTTGTTGGCAATACCGGAACGATTGGTGTAAATACCGGCGGTGAGATATCCGATTTACTTACGCCGGTAGCCATGGGATTCTCCACAGCCGGACAGATTTATATCGCGCAGCTTACCGGCGCAGGGGATGAACATGGCGTAAAGCGTTCTGTCGGCACGCTGCTTACTTTTATGCTGGCTTTATCCGCTTTCTTGGCCATAGCAACACTGTGCTTGTGTGAGCCGCTTCTGAGCCTGATGAACTGCCCGGAGGATGCAAGGGGACAAGCTGCTGCCTATATGCGAATCACTGCCATTGGTCTTCCGTTTATATTTGGTTACAACGCAGTGGTAGGTGTACTCCGAGGTATGGGTGAAAGCAAGCGCCCGCTGATTTTTATCTTGGTTGCCGCCTCTCTGAATGTTTTCCTGGATTTGCTGCTGGTTGCGGTGTTTCATCTTGAGGCCGCAGGCACCGCCATTGCTACGGTTGCCTCCCAGCTTAGCTCATTCGCCGCTGCATTTGTTTTCCTGTGGAAGAAACGGGAAAAATTTGACTTTGAGCTTAGTTTTTCTTACTTCAAAGTTGATTGGGACATCCTAGGTATTCTGGTTCGCTTGGGTATCCCACAGGTGGCTCGTTCCCTGCTGGTGCGATTCTCCCAGCTGTGGGTGAATTCCACGGCCAATTCCTACGGCGTGGTGGTATCTACGACCAACGGCATTGGCAACAAGCTGCAGAAGTTCTTGGAGGTCTTCATCCAGGGCGTGGATACTGCTTCCGCTGCAATGGTAGGGCAGAATCTTGGCGCAAAAAAAACAGAGCGTGCAGGAAAAGTCACATTGTATACGTGGGGAGCTTGTCTTGTTTGTGCTGCCGGAATCAGTGTTCTGTGCCTGACGATTCCGGAGAAAATCTTTGGACTGTTTACGAAGGATGCTGAGGTCGAAGCAATGGGGGCTATTTTCCTGCAGATTTATATCATCCACTTCTTTGCCTCCGCAACAACGGGTTCTTTCCAGGCCATGGTCACTGGCTGCGGCTTCGTGGAGTTGGGCTTCCTCATTGGTGTATTGGACGGTGTCGTGTGTAAAGTTGGACTGAGCCTGTTGTTTGTGTATGTGTTCCAGATGGGGTATCTTGGCCTGTTTTGGGGTGTTGCTTGTTCTCGGATTTTGCCGGCAGTTATTTGCATTGCCTATTACATCAGCGGAAAGTGGAAGACGCGCAAACTCCTTACCGCGCGAAAAGCATAATGCTGCCGCTTTATCATACAGCTTATGAAATGTGTCGGTCTCAGCCCGGGAAACAGCGTTGCTGTGTGCTATACCTTCGGCATTCGTTCTTTGGAGGCTGGTTTCAATCTGGTAGTCATTATTATCGGCATATTTGCCATCCCCGAGGTTATCAATACTGTCGGGAAGCTTAATCAGAAGGTCGCCACCTCCAAAGTGGAAAAGAAGCTGTTTTATATTCCCAAATGGAAAGAAATTTGTGAGAATTTTGGCGTAATGCTCAGCAGCATCATTGGCACGTTGATAGGCATCATCCCAGGCATGGGTAGCGGCGCTACCAGCCTTATTTCCTACGAGCTGGTTAAAAAACCTCCAAGCATCCCGAGCGTTTCAGGAGGCGAGTTCACCGGAATTTTCTCCTGCGAGAGTGCCAACAATGCCGTTACAGGCGGTGCTTTGATTCCGATGCTGTCCTTGGGTGTCCCAAGAGATACGGGTGCCTCTATAATTGTGGGTGCGCTTTTACTTGAAGTGACCCCAAAAAGTTAGACAATATTTCAAAGTAAAAATTGTTCAAGCCGCCGAAAGGGCTTGTTGTCTGTGAATCGCAGGCGGCAAGCCCTTCAGCTTTGCCTTGATTCTGCGGTTGTTGTAGTAATCCAGATAGTCGATCAGCTCCTGCTTGAAGTGCTCCATGGACTGAAAATCTTGCAGATACAGCAGCTCACTTTTGAGCAATCCAAAGAAATTCTCAATCACAGCATTGTTCAGACAGTTGCCCTTGCGGCTCATGCTCTGTCGGATTCCCTTGTTACGGAGCATCCACTGGTACTGCTTGTGCTGGTACTGCCAGCCCTAGTCGGAGTGCAGGATCAGATTCGTGTTATCCGGAATCTTCTCAAATGCCATATCCAGCATGGTTGTCACCATGCTCAGCACAGGCCGCTCCGAAATCGTGTAGCTGACGATCACTGCTGCCGTCAGAGAATTTCAATTCTACGCAAGCGATATCCATGTTAAACCCGCAAGAAATCAGCCTCTTCATGTCCATAATCCTCCTAAATCGTAATTGAAGCTATGTACCGCACATTGACTTCATGCCCGATTGCGGTACGAGCCGGACGGGGATAATTCGCACTTCGTACGGGACACATCTTCTTGACCATCTGGCCGCCGACGGAGCCGGCTTCGCGGGAGGTCAGGTGA
>ERZ773235.1605-NODE-1605-length-22205-cov-3.916208_pt1 | contig 22205 bp, 13 predicted proteins | sample MGYA00580522_ERZ773235 | MGnify/ENA primary metagenome ERZ773235 (study PRJEB29015, sample SAMEA2737797) | human gut metagenome | biome: human gut; feature: human-associated habitat; material: faeces | place: China | collected 2012 ...
CTTAGTTATTTTGCAGAATCATTTGCTATTTTTTCATTTTTACTTAACAGTGCCTAATATAAATGACCGTAACTGTTTTGTTTCAAGGGCATTCTTTCTGCAAGCATTATAACATATTTGATCAAACATTGCTACGCAATATGAATAATGTTCTTATAGTCAGTTCAATTTTTAACCGACCTTTTACGTGGATAAATAGAAAGGATATTCTCAAACCAATCCCCCTTGATTATATTGCCGATTGAGAAGTACATTTTTTAGGGGCTCGGAAATCTTCAAATGCTTTTATAACTGCAATGTATGTAGTTTTCTTGCCATTGCTCACGATGGTTGCTCTTCGAAAGAATAGTAGGATTTAGTCAAGGTATATCCTGACAATTCGTTCTTTTATTTGTCGGTTATCTGATAAAATCTTTTACTTGTTTTGCAAATCTTGTATTTTCATCGCTGATTACCATTACGATCATGACCATTCATCATTAATTTTTCGCCGCATATACTACAACAATATCTATTACCATCTTTATGTTCTTTTATTATGAACTCAGCCCTCATATGCTAAATTATAGCATATGAGGGCTGCTTTTTAAAGTAAAATATTAAATTTACTCAACACTATTTGACACTTAATCCATTTTTACGACTCTGAAACATTTAGTTTTTACAACATTTACGTTTTGTAATGTTTTTGTCTCAGCAACTTCTCATATTTATAAACAAACGCACAGCCTCCCGTACAAAGCACTTAACCTCTATGTTTATCACAATGCCAAACAACATCACCGAGCTGCTTCTCTGAACAGTACGATGTGAATGTTATAAAATTAACCCGTTGTGATATCATTTTCGCCAAAACCCTCCATGTGCAAAATATCGCACAGCAAAAGCCGTTCTTTTACCCACGCAAAGTCGTACGGCGGCTTGCCAGTCAGAAAATAGTTACGACCTTCTCCACCGTCCCATTGCCATTCTGCTAAAAACATGCTCTGCTCTTCCGGGTCAGGCAGATTACAAATTACCGAAAGCCCGTCAGCATTCACCGTCGCGTGCATGGTAGTCAGTTGCTTCAATCCCTGTTCTTCAACTGCATAAACATTACAATTCACTTGAACGTCTAATCTCATATCATTCACCAGTATCAGTGGTATATATCCGTTTTGTGGCTCACGAAACAACACTGCCACTGGTTTTTGTACTTCACGTATAACATGATATGCTAATTTCTTCGTGAAATAGTAATCAACCACTGAATCCGAAAATTGCGGCCAGCAATCAATTAGATTCCACCAAATAATTCCACTTCGGCGATCCTTATATGCACGGAACAGTTCAATAAAATGTTTATACGCCTCCATCTGGGAAATCTGACTAGCCAACGCGAAATCCTCCAACGTTGTCATTTCTTGACCAAACAGTAACTTTACTTGGTTAAACATGAGCTGCTTTCGATAACCAAAACAAGACTTCTCACCAGGTTCCATCGCGGTGCTGTGCAGGATCCATTCGTTGTCGTCCGCCGGCCACATATTATCCGGTGAAATGAAGCGGCGAATAGATTCCGGGGAAGGGCAACCGTGATAGCCTATTTCACTGGCAAAACATGTCTTGCTTTTATCGTATTCGTCTCCTTTATAATATACTCGGGATCCCCACAAATGATCTTCCATCAGTATCATGTTTCCCCGCAAATAATCCTCCTCATCAATATATGGAGAACTGGGCAAATACGGTCGCATACTATCATGACTGTACAAAACCTCAGGCAACACGCGACGTGTAAGAACGTTGCCGTTAGGATCACGGCGTGGTGCATGGTACATAGCCATATCGCACTCATTGTCACCTGCCCATATAACAAGACTAGGGTGCTGCCGCAATTTTTTAACGATGATCTCTGCCTCGTGTCGGAGCCGTTCCTGCATAACAGTGTGCTGGGGATAACAACCACAGGCCATAGCAAAATCCTGCCACACAAGGATTCCTAATTCATCACAGCGGTCAAAAAACGGCTCGTCTTCATACACATTTCCGCCCCAGCAACGCAACATATTGCAACCGATGTCGTTCGCTAACATCAGCATTCGGTCAATTCGACCAGCATCACGGGAATGAAAAGCGTCTGCCGGTACCCAGTTGGTACCTTGAATAAATACTGACTCATGGTTAACCACAAATCCGAAGTATTCATTGCCCGGTTCGCCATGAACCCGGCGCAACTCCACCTCGCGCACTCCGAAACGAAAATCACGGGTATCCAACACCCGCTCCCCATCATATAGTGTCACTGTGACGTTGTAAAGCGATTGCGGACCGCGATTTTTAGGCCACCATAACTGAGCATCTTCCAAAGTAAATTTTTGCTTTCCGGTGGAATGCCATACCGGCAATTCCTGTACAAATCGGCTATTTCCGCATACTCCCTCTAAACGTATGTGCAAAAATGGCAATCTTTCAATGTCCGTCAATACTAAACGATAATAAAAGAACAACTGCGCGCACTGTGAAACAGTATCCAGCGATTCTGTAACCAGATATGTTTCGGCAATACGCATCCGTGGGCGGTATTCCAGCCGTACCGAACGCCAGATTCCTCCCGAAACAATGCGTGGAGCAATGTCCCAGCCAAAACTGTGCGCAGCCTTACGGACATGCAAAGAGGCAGCCGCATATGAAAGGGATATATCACCGAACGATCCGGTTTCTCTAAGAGCTTCCCGCATGGTTGGATGGATATGTATTGACAATTCATGTTGTCCCTCTTTCAACGTCAATAATGGCAACTCATAATGAATAAGCATGTTGTCAGTATGTCCCACTAAAATGCCATCTATATACACATCCGACACCGTATCCACACCCTCTAGCACCAAATACGGTTCTGTGTCGCAAAAATTTCCTGTTTCAAATTGTCGAATGTATAAAAGGTGACGATCTTCCAACTCTCTTTCTTTCAAAATGTTATCGCCAATATAGGGATCTGCCAACAATCCTGCCTCCATCATATCCAGCTCAAAATTTCCGGGAACCACCGCGGGAATAATTACTGCTCCCGCTCGCTCCCACGCAGACAGAGATACCGGTTTATCGCGTAGACTCATATGTGCACTGTAGTCTCTATCCGGTAATATGGCCAGCTTATAGTTTCCGTTCAAATCCAAGAATGTCCACTTGGTTTTCAAATAAATTCTCGTCCTTTCTTTTCTGTTTACAAACCGAAGCAGATCAGATTATAAACAATGATATGTTTCACTACGCTAAAGTTTCCTGATATAGCAGGATTTTCTTCGGATGCAAGCATAACACATCTTTAATTATGATAGAAAATAGGCGTCACGTTATTCCAATATTCATCTGCCTTCTGTTTTCCTGCGGCAATAAAGCTTTCATTTGCCTCCTTAACGCGTGTAAGCATATAAGTATGATAGGAATTCAATCGATAGTAAATATCACGGTCGTTAGACTCCATCCATAGCATGGCCATTTGTACATCATTGTTCACCATAGCTTCATGAAGCACCTGAAATTTTGCCAAGCTTTCCGCCTCAATTTCCGGTGTCCATTGTGTCACGCCGTTTATCTCATCATCACAGTATTCTCCCACGAAGAGAGGCTTTCCCATTTTTTTGCAAACATCAACGAAAAATTCTACATATTCCGCCAATGTCACCGTTTTTCCTCCCAATACCTGCGTACAATTATATAGATGAGTACTGCACATCGAAAAATATTGATTGTCATACAATTCCATCATACCAGCCATCTGGTCACAAGTGTCATATTCCATCACATGATCCTGCTTTTCTTCACTCCAAACAGAATAGTCCGGCCAAGAATCTGCCTTAGCTTGCAATTGCATCAAATAATAAGATCCAGGACGATTTTGAGAGTTACCATGCTCAATGATACGATTAGTACCGTCACACTCCCGAATCCGAGCACCTACTCGATAGAAAAACGCCGCCAAATCGGCCGCCTGCAAATACAGCGGATTAACATCACAGGCGAGATTATACTCGTTACCAATCTCCCACCCCCAGATGGCAGGAGAATCTTTATAACGGTTCACTACCGCCTCTACATACTCTAACAACTTCTGATAGCCCACTGTATCCTCTCGACGAATAAACTCCGAAAAACTCATCGGCAAATCAAAGGATGCAAAGGGATGCATAAAGGGATGTGTTGTCCAGGCTAGCACCGCAATAATACCAATATGATGCTTTTCACACAGTTCAACACAGCGATCCATCACCAGCCAGTACTGTTCCCTGTCGTTCCAGAACAGGTCCATACCCTCATTTCCCCACGCAGAAAAGCGTGCCCGAATATACGGGATTTTAAATTCTTTTAAATGGTTGATTCCTATTTCAAAATCTGTGCAATTCGGATCATAAAAGGGACGACTGGCAATATCATAGTAATTGGTGCCGAAACCGTAAAAAGGAGTTCCATTTAACTTCACCATGCCGTCTTCTACATAGAGTCCTAAACAAGCTTTTGTTTTGATTGACATATTTTTTTCTCCTCCAGATGGGATTGTCCCTGATAAAACACATTGTGTATATATTGAAAGGTAATCAATATTTTAACCCTGCTTCCTGCCATTCTTCTTCAGCATGAGCAAAGTCCTCATCGGTAGGCATATAATCAGGATGACTGCAACACGGCATGGTCGTTTGTCCATTCTCATCCGGGAACGGAGACTCATGATCATTCTCCCACTGTTTCCGTTCCTCTTCATTAGTGAAATCAGGAATAATATATTCTGTTCCACCATTCTGAGAACTGCGCAAAGCCATAATAGCGGCAGCCGACAAGCTTACCGACCGATATACATTGAAAAAGGGTTCTACATCTTCTGTCAAATACTTGACAAAGTGATAACATACCCAATAATCGCCGCCTCCATGACCGGTTTTTGCTGCCAGCTCATTTAGCTGTTCATTATCGTACCATTTGGCATCCCTAGTGGAAACTTCTTCCTCGCCTTCCGGGATGTTCCAACTATTGTACTGCACACGCACTTGTTCCAAGGATCCGCGGACATTTTCCATATTGCCCTTTTCTCCGCAAATACGATACCAGTTACCATGACCTCCCCACGCAGCACAACCGGTCACGCGAGCCAGAGATCCATCTTCCATCTCGCATAGAATAATGGAGAGCAAATCACCCACTCTGCAGGCAGTCCCCTTTAAAGTTTCAGGAGCAAATACACTCTTACAATTCACTTTTTTGGGAGTGTTTCCGGTTATGTGCAACACCGGAGCTAACGCATGAGTGATATAATAGGGACGAGGTAGCCAGTTGCGCCAATGCAGTTTTCCGGGAGACAACATATTTTTGTCGTGAACGGTAACCGGATGATTGTATTCACCCTCGCAATATAGTGCGCGCCCCATTTTGCCGCTATCATAAATACGCTTCATTTCCAGATTGCAAGAGAAGAAAGGATAATTCTCTGCCAACATATATTTACAGCCTGTACGTTCCACAGTACGACATAGTTCTACGCACTCCGCCATAGTTAAAGCAGGGGTGCATTCACTGAGCACATGGATTCCTTTCTCCATTGCTTTAATCGCATAAGGAACGTGTTCAAAGAAATAATTAGCCAGCATTACAGCATCAAACAGCCCGCTATTAATGAATTCATCAAAGTTGTCAAACACTTTAACATCTTCTGTAATAAATTTCTGTACGCCATCCAAAGATTTTGGGTTGCTCTCGCAGATAGCGGTAACACGCGCTCCTTCTACATATCCAAAGTTTTCAATATAGGATCCGCCGCGAAGAGTTCCCATAACGCCAATACGTATTTCTTTTGTATTCATAAAAAACAAATCCTCTTATTCAACATTTTATTAAAATTATAACATTAAAAACTTACCCAGTTGTACAACGTAAGATTTGTAATGCCATTGAAATTCACCGGAATAACGAAAGAATTATGTACTGCACTTTTTTCCAATGTCAGTTGAGGCAATGGTAAGCATTCACAAAATAGGAGCTTACCGTCCAATGTTTTGGGGCTGTTCAAATATAAATATCAATGCCGTTTATTTTGATGGCACATGGATATCTCCCATTTCCGGAATCACCCCTGATAAAACACATTATGTGTCTTAGACCAATATTCTTTGGTATTTTGCTTTCCGGCGGCTACAAACCCGACGTTGGCCTCTTTTGCTGCTTCTAACATGGTTACATAATAGCTATCCGGTTTCCGGTACACGTCCATAGAGTTATTTTGCATCCACTGCACAGCTAACTGGATATCATTAGCTATAATTGCCTCGTGCATTTCTTTAAATTTTTTCAAGCTGATAGCGCGGTTTGCGTTCGTATCTGTCAATGGATATGCAATCTCATCATCACAGTATTCACCGATAAACAGCGGTTTTTCAAATTCTTTACATCAACCCGCTAGCATTTTCAGATACTCTGACAGCGATACGGTCTGACCACCCAACGTTTGAGTACGGTTGTAAACATGAATACTGGTTCCACCCATTTCAGGAGTCAGATATTTGTGCAGCATTTCACGCATCTGCGGCATAGTATCAGCCGTCCAACTCCCGTTTTGCGCCAGATTCCACGCCGAGGCGCGATTTTGAGAATGACCGTGCAAAATCAAGCGACCGTAGCCGTCCCACGCAGCCATTCGCGGGGTCAAGTCTGTGTAAAACTGTGTCAATATATCGGTAGATAAATCCGTAAGATCTGCTGCCAAATTATACTCATTGCCGATCTCCCACCCCCAAATAGCGGGTGAATTTCGATACCGGGTCATCACCGATTCGATGTAAAAGAGCATCCTCTGATAGTTTTCGGAAGACCGATTGATTAGCAATTGACCGGCGGTTGTGCCGTTTTCCAGATAAGGATTCATTGTCCACGCCACTGTGGCAATGATACCGATATGGTATTGTTCCGCCAGTGTCACTGCATCGTCCATAATTCGCCAATATGTTTCCCTATCATTCCAAAACAGGCTCATTCCCTCCGTACCCCATGCCGAAAACTTGGTACGTACGTAGGGAATCCGGTAGCCGGCAATATTTTTGATGCTTTGGGCCGGCCCGGCATCCAAGAGGTTGGAGTACCGAGCGGTCGCCAACTCATAGTAATTAACACCGATACCGTAGAACTTTTCGCCATTCAGTTTAATCACACCGTTTTCCACATACAAACCGGGACGAATATTCTGTGGACGATTCCTGTCTTGTGTGGTCGAGACATCTGCTTGACTCATAGTTGTACTTTCAGATGCAATTTGTTTCTTAGATGTTGTCATACCTTTCTTGGAAGTGGTTACTTCATCTTTTTTCTCCAAGGTGACCATAGAAGACTGCTCATTGGCATTCTTCTCCGATGTTATTGCTGATTTCGCCCACGAAGTCGACTCGTTAGATGATGCTTTTATCGTTTCAGACGCACAGGATGCCAGCGTTAGCAGCAATAACGCCAAAACTAATGATGATATCAAATTTTGTTGATGTGCAGATACCATTCAGCAATCATCCTTGATAAAATATATTATGTGTCTTAGACCAATAGGTTCCGACCTTTTGCTTTCCGGATTTTACCATGTCGGCATTAGCTTGCTTGGCATATTTGAGCATTCCCTGCACATAAGTGGACGGATTACGATAGACATCTTTGTCGTTATTTTGTGCCCAAATAAAAGATAGTTGCACATCATTTTCTATGATTGCATTATGCAGTTGTTTAAACCGATTCAGTGCCTGTGCTTCGACCTCACTGGTCCACGCAGCACCGGTGATTCCATTGACTGTATCATCACAATATTCACCGATGTACAACGGTTTGCCCATACTCTTACAAATCTTGACCATCTCAGACAGATATTCGGAAAGAGTAATTGTTTTACCTCCGAATATCTGAGTGACATTGTATACATGAATACTGCTCATCCCCATCTCGGGAGTATCATACATTTTCATCATTTCCGCTGTCTGCTCCGCTGTATCGTTTCCCCAATTATTATTATGGTACAAATTCCACGCAGCATGACGATTTTGAGAATTACCGGTGGTAATGATGCGACCATAACCGTCCCATTTGGCAATCCGAGGCGTAATATCCTTATAGAAATCTGCAAGAAGTGCAGCAGTAAGCTCATAGTTCGTACCTTGAACCTTATCCAGATCCACTGCAAGGTTAAACTCATTGCCAACTTCCCAACCCCAGATAGCCGGAGAATTGCGGTAACGAGTAACAACCGCTTCCATATAGGTAAGCATTTTCTTGTAACCTTCAGAGTTCTTATTTTTGAGGAAATGCCCGTTTGTTTCGCCTTGAGTCATATACGGGTTAGTTGTCCATGCCAGTGTGCCGATAATGCCGATCTCATATTGCTCACACAGACGTACCGCCTGATCCATAACAACCCAATACGTTTCTCTGTCATTCCAAAAGAGGCTCATCCCCTCACTGCCCCATGCAGAAAGCCGTACCCGAATCATCGGGATGCCATAGCTTTTCACCGTTTTGACGCCCTTTTCAAAGGTCGGCGCCAGCGGATCGTAGAATTGGCGGGTGGCGAGATCATAGTAATTGGTACCAATGCCATAAAACTTTTCACCATTCAACTTTATCACGCCGTTCTCTAAATACAGTCCCGGACGAATACTTTGTTTGCGATTGATGTCCAATGTATTGGAAGACGTTACTGCTTTATTGGAAGATATTACTTCTGCTTTAGAGGGCGTTGACGCCTTCTTAGAGGATGTCACCGCCCTTTTAGAAGACGTTACTTCTGCGGCATTTGATGCTGCAGATACCGTAGATTGATTATCCATGCTTATAGTGTCATCACTTTCCGATACTATTACCGATTCTGCCGATGAAGACAGTGCATTTGATGATGTATTAGTCGTTTTAGAGCTGCAAGCAGTCAACAGCATTAACACTGCTGAAAATACCCATAAAGAGCGCTTAAAAGTATAGCATTTCATTCTCGAATCATACCTTTCTCATAGAGTAGAAACGGACCAAGTCAAATTCCTCGCATATATAAGGAACTGACTCGGTCCGACAGCATTTAGAACTTAGGAATTATTCTTCCAGTTTAGCCTCGTAGATCTTCTTGATCTCATAATCCACTGCAGGAGCAACGGATTGTGCCACCGTCGACCACGGCTCACTGGTACCGGCGCGGTTCCAAATCTCGCCCCAGTAGTTGTGAACGTTGAACGCTGCCCAGTAAATCGGTATCCCGCTCATCTCTTTTTGCAGTTGCTGGTAAGTTGCTTCCAACTTCTCATTCCAGATACCTTTGTCATAACGATCTTTTAGATCGGCGGCTCCAAAAGCCGGGTCAGTACTTGCCCAACGGATAGCATTGATGACTGCCATACCGCCATCCGGATTCTTACAACCGTCAGGGATCGCCCAGCCACCTCCCTGTGCGGTAGAATAATATTTCTTAACGGAAGGATCGCGGGGCATAGGCGCAAAACCGAAGGAGTTATTCTTAATCATCTTATAATAACCGGAAGTATACCACCAGAATCCGGACGCCATTGCCACTTTGCCTGTGCCAAACGCCTCACGCCCCGACATAGAACCGTTATATAAGGTACCGCTTTTGACTAGCTTGTCATGGAAACTCATATAGCGAGCTACTTCAGTGCTCAACATATTATTGACTGCCTGACCTTTGCTGTTCATGGTAATGAAGTGCGTACCGGTCGTATACAGCAAGATTTCAGCCTCACACAAAGCAAAACCATACTGGGTAGGTGTACCCGTGTTTTTTGGATCCAATGTCAGTTCCTTGGCATACTCGAGAAGCTTATCCCAAGTCCATTGATCTTTCTTATAAAGATCAATAGGATATTCTAGACCGGCCTCATCTAACATGTCCGTATTATAGTAGATGAATCCGTCGATACTTCGGTTGGTGCCGACAATGTACTGATGATTTTTCCATTTTAGTTGTTCGTTATAGGCTTTCAAAGATGCATCGTTCCACAGTTTATGATTCCAATTTATCTTCCCATCCAATGGTTGATAATAACCGGCATTGTAGACGGCAGGTTGAATGCCTGAAGACACCACATCAGGCGCTTTATTAGCCAAGCGATAGCTGACCAGCTTGGTCAGACCGTCCGAGAGTGCCACTACTTCTACATCCAAATTAATTCCATAGGCCTCTTTTGCGTACGCTTTATACTTTTCGTGGCTTGCATTCGTTGTCAGCATCCGTACGGATTTATTGCTCAACTTCATTTGGGGCACATAGGTCTCCTTGTTGTTATCCGCAGCTATCGATTGTACTGCAGCAGTGCCTTTCTTACTTGTTGTGGAAGTACTGGTAGTATTCTTGCTGGTGTTTGTGCTAGCAGTATCACCAGTACTTGTGTTAACATCAATACTCTCGGAACCCGAATCAGCACTGTTGCTATCGAGATCAATGTCAGATACTTTGCTTGTATCGGCATTACTCGAGGTGTTCTTTTGTTTGCTGCATGCCACCATGCTAAAAAGCATGACAACAGTCAGCAGTAACGCAAACCATTTTTTAATCATAGTTGCTCTCCTTTTCTAAAATCGGCTTACTTTTCTTTTACGGAAAGAGTACATCACACTGCCAGCAGCAGCCAGCAGCAACGCAACAGGAATCGCAAACATCACACCTGTATCTGGGGACTCATTTTTGCTATCATCATTTTCAGAGTCGGAAGTATCTGGATCTGAAGTATCGGGATCGGAAACATCTGGATCTGAAGTATCTGGATCAACGGGTTCTGCGTTAGAATCCCGAGTAGCCAGTTTGAAATCAGAAATCCACGCCGTTCCCTCAAAATGTCCCACCTCTACTCCCAAACGTACATATCTGGCGGTGTCACCAGGAACGGTAAAGTCAACAAAAACATTCGTCCAATCTTCGGTAGTGTAAATGAAGTCTACGTGGGTGGCATTAATATACTTATTGACGTAATCGGTGCCTGCCTCTTCTCCTATGGCATTCAGTTCCGAGTCTTTGGCACCGATATCATTATCATATACCTTGACTCCCAACGACAGCACGTTACCCATAAACTCGTCGGTCTTAATCTGTGCAGAGAAGCGATAATTACCAGGCTCCAGTTTCATATAGGTATAGCGATTCATATTGCCGCCCAACAGCAAGGAGGTAATCTTTTGCGCAGCCTTACCATCGACGCCTTCATCCTCCACAACCATACCGTTGTCACCCCAGCCATACCAAAAACCACCGTTGATCAGATCGTCCACTGTAGTACCCGAGCCATTATCACGCCAGTTCACAGTATTAACAATGCGTACGGGAAGAAGATTTCCTTCTTCACATTCAGTTCCATCCGATATAGCCGGCTTGTCGGAATCTTTTACGGAGAAATCTGAAAACCAAATCTTACCCCAGGTGTGCTGCGCACTAGCTTTCAGCATAACCACAGATTCCTCTTTCAGTGTGAAGCTGTTGGTATACTGTGTCCAATCTGCAGTGGAGAACACATTATCCGTGTTTTGAGCATAGAACACATTCATCGGGTAACTTACTTTTGGCATTCCCAGTTTGCTGCTCTCCGCCGCTTTGTTCAACATATCCACATCGTAAATATCTATATTCAATGAAGTAGTAGAAGATTGATAATTTTCGGTCTTGATCCAGCAAGAATAATCATAAGTGCCTGCCGGCAAACGCAACCATGTCCAAGCGTGGGCATTAGCACCGATGGAATCGGTCTTGATGCAAGTGAAGGAAGGCTTGCCATTATGCCCCACCATCTCATCTATCGACAGTTGATCCCCCCAGCCGTACCACACATCGGCATCGATCAATTCTTGCACAGTCTCCTCTTGGAGAGTACTGTTGTGCACAAACTTCACAAGATTGACCTGTCCTGCTGTCATTCGATTGTCCGAATCATCTTCTGCAGGAGGATCATCCTCTTCCGTAACCGCTTTCACAGCGAAGTCAGATGCCCAAATTGTTCCCCAACTATATACCGAATCGAAGCTCACCCGTACGACTGCTTCTGTTTCCAGTGTAAACTCGGTGCTATATAGTGTCCAATCATTGGTGTCAAATTCATTATTGCCATTCTGATTATAGAAAACATTATTAGTTACTGTAGATTTAGGCGGATTATTGGTGCCAAGATCATTGAGTTCCGCCGTTTTGTCCAACACATCTACGTCGTAAATATCTACATTCAATGAAGTAGTAGCAGACTGATAATTTTCGGTTTTAATCCACGCCGAGTAAACATACTTGCCAGCGGGTAACTTTAAAAAAGCATAATCATGTGCATTGGCACCAATGGCAGCAGCAGACACCTTCATTGAGGGCTTTCCGTTATGTCCCACCGCTGTGTCACTCTGTCGGTCGCCCCAGCCGTACCACTGATTGTTATCAATCAGATCCTGCACCGTGTAGCCGCTGCCATTATCAATACGGCTGGTTAGGTTGACATAACCTACATTGAGTAGATTATCGTTTTCCGCATGAGATACCATCATTGCAACAGATAATAGGGAAGTTAACATCGTTAAAACAAATACTAAAGATAAAAGTCTTAAACACCTTTTTTTCATGTTCCTTTCCTCCTAATTGTTTTTTGGTAATAGAATACAGCCGATCTATACGACTTTTTTGAAATTACAGCACCTCCCTTGTTTATATCTTTTGCGTGTTTCACCATCAACCCACGATACCGGATCGCTCAACGCCCTGCACAAAATACCTTTGTAGAAACAGATAGAGCAACAAAAGTGGAAAAATACACAAAAGGCTACCAGCCTGCATTAAGGTAATAATCTGATAAGGATCCGCTGTTGCTCCTCCGGTAAGAAGGGTGGCTCGGCCAGACAAATGGCTCAACGCCACTGTAACAGTCTCCATATTGGTCAAAAACATGGAACTCGTAAATACGTCATTCCAATACCACATGATGGATAACAAACTTGCCATGACAAACACAGTCGCTGCATTTGGTACTACAATCCGGATAAAACAGCCTACAAAACCGCAACCGTCAATGGCTGCCGCATCCTCCAACTCCTTCGGCAGCCCCCTGAAGAACTGCCGGAAGATGAAAATAAAAAGTCCAGATTTGATGCCTGCACCAAAAATGGCAGGTAGATAAAAAGTCCAGTAAGTATCGAGCAGTGCCAACGTCTTAAATGTCAAGAACATAGGCATCGCGATGATTTGTGAAGGTACCAACACCATCAGCACCACCAGTAAAAAACACAGATTTTTCTCTTTAAAGGAAAAACGAGCAAAACCGTATCCGGTTACAGCGCAGGTAATGATTTGTAGCAAAGAACTTACTACATTAACATATAAGGTGGTAATCAACGTGTTATTATAATTCATCAGCTCCCACGCGTTTTTAATATTCTCTATCGTAAGTGACTTTGGCACCCAAATTACACTAGCATCATAAATCTGTTCCGCCGGTCGAAAAGCCATTGATAGCATATACAACAGCGGATACAAAATTACAAAAGACAAACCCAAAAGCAATGCATAGCGAAATATCGACCATGCTACTATCGTTACATGGTTGGATAATCTCCGCATTCTACGTTTTTGAAGCACTGAGCCTTTTGTCGTGTCAATCATTTTTTTCACCTCCCGCTGTTTATTCATCGTAAAAGATATGGCGATTGATTAAGACATATACTATCGCCAAAACCAACATAACCGCCAGATAGTATATCCAAGACATTGCAGCACCGACCTCCAGTTTCATATCCTGTGTCTGTCTCTGAATATATACCATAATCCGATTCGATGAGTCGGTAAACTGATCGATGATCGTATAAATTACATTCAATAAGATCATAGGACTTACCATGGGAAATGTCACTTTCCAGAATGTCTCCCATCCGGTAGCCCCCTCAATTTTAGCGGCTTCATACATTGCAGTGGAAACCGTCTGCAAACCGGCTAAAAATATCAGAATCTGCACACCAGTTCTCCAAATCAGCTCAAACAAACTATCCACCATGCTTGTCAAAGAAGTGATGAAGGATGTACCGACGCCTGCTTCTGACAACAGATTTTTCAGGAAATCCACACTGAACATCTGGGATGCACTGGCAGAGGACATTACGAAATCCGACATAGAATCCCCAGTGATAATGCCGATAATAACGCCATTTGCAATAATCACTGGAAGAAAGAACATGCCACGGAACATAGTACGTCCTACAAACTTTTGGTTAAGCAATAAAGCAATGAACAAACTAAAAATGACAATAATGGGTGTATTGCGTAACATTGCGACAAAGCTTTCCGTAGACAGTGGGATAAAATACGGATCATTGTTGAAAATTTCACTGTAATTGGCAAAACCCACCAAGGATAGATGAAACCCAGTATCAGTTAAGTTGATTTTGCCAAAGCTGTATAGCACCGACTGAATCATCGGCACTAAAAAAAACACAGCAGCTCCCAATAACCATGGAGTGATAAAAGCCCATCCAACCAAGGATTTCTTTCGTTCATAGGAAAGTTGAGGCCTCCACTTTGTGCATTTTGCCTTGTTCATGATGTGCCTCCTCTTATGATAAAATCTTCGGCAGGTACCCTTTCACCGTCTAACGTGATTGGACTTGTATTTAGGTTGACAACGGTATATACCCCATTGTCATAAGTTGTTTTCAGCACACCAGTTTGTGGTTCCGCATAGGAAAGCATCTTGGCACCGATAATGAGACTATATAAGTCAGACCAATCGGCATACTGTTCCACAATGGTTTTCTTCAATGTATCAAAGTCCGCACCATAATAACTTACCGCATCGGTGTTTTTCAATTCTTCCAGAAACGAAGCACTGACTTCATAGTGAGGTGCAATACCACTGGCGATTGTACGCAAAAAATCCCTATTCATATTACCACTGATGTTTACTGCCGAGGAACCGCAGGGCATCAACTGCCGCAATACCATCTGCACAAAAGGTACAGCACGATCTACCACCGAATACATTGTTGTGGTCATAGGCAGATTAACCGCTTCAGCCAGCGATGCCCAAGTATAAGCATAAGGTGCATCTCCGTAAAGCGCAACCTTCTCAGCGGCAGCTTGAAGCGTTTTTTCCGCCAGTTTCTCCGCTTGATAACGTTTATAAACATCGCCACCGTAATCTGTATACAGCGTATTTCCGTATTCACCAATCAACACACCAACCTGCGGAACTGCGGAAACTAAGCGATCAAACGCCTGTGCCGATTGCCGAATACTCAGCATTCGACCGGTATCTCGGTCATTATCTGCAAAAAAAGTATTTCGCTTGTAAAATGGAAGCTCCACAGTACGACACAATACATCCCGAATACTATCACTCCGGAGGGAATATCCGTTGCCACTTTTAAAATATTTCACCGTGGAAGCCCTAAGTGCTAAACCGCCTCCTTGTGCCGTCAAAGCCGACTGCAATACAATCAAATCCTTTGTAGATCCCAAACTGCCGAGTGAATCATATTTCGTCGTGATTTTGCCTTCCAACTGAGAACGGCTCCAACCGTCATATAGCATACGCACGCCAGACACCTGTTGATCCACCAAATAATCCAGCATCTCGGATGCCTGCGTATAATCAGTCATAACGCGAGTGACATCCACTGGAAATCCAACTACCGAAGAAGGATATCGGATGGCGCCCAGCACTGACAAATACACTGGTGCTTCCTTTGGCTGCTCCCGGATAGTTATACCCAATGTCCTATAATACGCAGCAGTGACATCCGCCATACCGGCCAATCCGACTTGCGAAGCGTCCAGGAAGAAATATCGTACTCCGAATCTCCCTCTTGTTTTTGTTTTTTCCAGCATCGTCACATCACGACCGCCGCCATCATCACTACCAACCGTCACCAATTGTGTAATACGCAGTTCAAACTCAAACCCCGCAGTATTGTAACCGGTTTGCAACCCGGCGGGAGATGCGTTAAGGTACCCTTGACCTGCCCCTCTATCGCAGATGGCCAACAGCCCCCGATCAGAAGCAGAAAGTCCTAACACCGGCAGAAGTGTTTCCTCAGTTTTGTTTAGTTGCTGTGCCTGCACCGTAACAGTGTCATCTCCATAGATCGGCATTCGATAAGCAGAAACGCCTTCTGTCTTACCATTATTGAAACCTATCACTCCGCCGCTTCCGTTGCTCACCAAAATAAATCCTTCAGCGCGCTTATTCTGAGCTCCCATAGTAGGAAGCAAAGCAATAGTCAAAATAGAAACATCGCCGTCCTCTCGAATCTCATCTGCGGCGACCTCTGCGCGCAAGCTATCCCCCAGCAATGTGTAATACACCGGTATGGTGTATTTTTCCTTGACAAAATTGTATGTCACCTTGAGACCATCTTTTGTTTTCTCGGCGATTACTCCTCCACGCTTTGTACAACTCACATAGGAATTGTTCGTTTTATAGGTGTTGCTTGCTTCCTCAATCGTGGTGACAACTAACTGTGAGGACAGCCAATTCTTCATAGCTCCCGAGGCATCGGCATCCTCCTCACGATCTACCGGGTTACTGTACCATAGGTTTCCTGTGCGACGATCCTCCACCGCGGTTTCACCAGTTTCCATGTTGGCATACAATGCTAGAAATCCTTTTTCGCTTATCAAATCCATGGATTCCGGCACATGGCGTTCCTCTGAGAAAGTTTCAGTGGTAAGCACCGGGCTGTCCGGTAACGCGATATCTGTCAGCGACGGTAGAATTCGGGATGAATCACAGGAGGTACATAGTAATAAGGCTGTCAGCCCGACACAGACCAACCGCAAACCATTTTTTAATCCAGACATTTAAGCAACCCTCCTGTCAATGTCGATACATCAACTCGCTATATATACCCGTGCCGAACGAGAGTACCTGTCGGAACAGGGCAAACAAAAGCAACAAAACACACAGAATGATCGCCATACCGCACAGTGTGAAAATAATCATGATCACCGCTTTGCCGGAACTGTACTGGTGAACAATCCGCATGGCCTGAAACAATAAGATTATCGACCAGATAATTCCCAATGTAATCAAGCTGTTCAAAAACACCTGTTCATCAAGTGTCATTACGTTAGACAACACCACTGATATTAACCGAAGTAAGATATACGGAATCAAAGCGTAGGTCGTAAAAGTCACTATTTCGCCAAAGCGACCATCACCATCGGAAATAGAGCAGATAGCCCAATTGGCCACGGCAAACAGCAAAAACGTCCCTACCGTCATAGTCAACTGGATAAGAATATTAAAAGTTTCGGGATTATTTGCATTAAAACGGAATCCATAATACTGCCGCGCCAAAATCTCGGTAAAGAACAAAACCGCTATAACAATAGCTGAAAAGCGATAATCCGATACTCGAGCAAATTTCATTTCATTAAATGTCTCTACTGGCCGAATCAGCACACGCCTTATGTAAATAAACCGACCACCTAAATTATCCTTGGGCTTTCCGACCGCCTCAGACCTGGCGTGCCGCTTTTCTCTCACAGATCGGCTAGTAAACCATAGGATAAAAGTTATTAATAGTAACATGACAGCCAAAACCACTGGCATATATTGTCGTAAAATTTTAGCACGACACTGTGCAAAAGCCTTTGATTCATTGACACGACTATGACCCAGACGAAAATACTTAACCGCTTCCTCGTATTTTTCTAATTTCATCATCGCCTGACCAATGCCAGTATACGCCATCTCATAGTTAGCGTTCATGCTGAGCACATCTTGCCAAGGCTTCAACGCCAACTCATACTGACCATCTTTGTAAAAGTCTACCGCTTCCAAAATGGTGTTTCCATAAGCCGTGGGAACAAAGCGTGTGACAGAACCCATTTCGGTATCTAGCACATATATATATTTACCGAAACTCTCGATTGCTGACACCTTTTTGAAGGCACCCACCATAGTACCCAACGTACCGAAGGTAAACAAGCGATTACCTTCTTGATCGAAGGTATACACCCGACCACAAGTATAATCTAAAGCAAAAACCAATTCGTTTTGTGAAATCTCAACATCAACAAAACTGGTAATATAACTGGTCCCCTTATAATTTGCGGCATCTCTTTCGCCGAAATCTCCGGTATATGGATACACATTATTACCTAAATAGTTCAGCTTGCGAATCTGTTCTTCCTGATTGTTAGTAAATGACGAACAGGTATAGATGAAACCTTTTTGATCCATTTCAAAATTATTAAAGGAAACTGGTACATAACGGGACATGTTGTTGCGCGCTTCCTTGGAAAGCAGACTTTTCCAAAGTCGAGTAACTAATTGATTAGCTGTAACCTGCACTGGCGGACTGCCATAAAAAGAAGTAAATTTGCCCTCTGGAGAATATACCAGTACTCCCTGATATACACCTTCAACCAGCACATACACAATACCGTTTTTATCAGCCAAAACTTTCATGGGACGGAAAGTTTCCGATGTATAGGAACTATCCATCGGACGCTCAAATACTTGCAGGATAACACCTTTTGGCGACAGTTTCAACACTCTGCTATTGTCGCTGTCCGCCACATATATTTCACCGGTTTGGTTTACGAATAGTCCCTGTGGTGTATTGAGCGGACTCAATACACCGTCTGCCGTTGTGACTTGTTCGATCGTAGAAAGCAACCGCAACTCAGAATCTAATAGGCTGATTCGACCAGATGCTTCTAGTACATATAACACACCACGGTCATTCATATAGAAATCTACCGGTTGTTTAAAATCTGACAAGCCCATAAGCTGACCGGTCGCATACAAATCCGGCTCATAAGCATTTGGGGCTGCCACCTGTGTTTTATAAGCGGTCGCGTCATAAGACAAATACGGTGCGTCCGCCGCCACAGATATGGTCACCATTGCCACCAACATCGGCAAGATAAGCACAAGCATACTTATGCGTTTCATACGCTTCTCCTTTCTCCATATAATCGGCAGCTCAATCTTTCAGACCAGAATTAGCCATAGATTCAATAACATTACTTTGAGTGATAATAAAAATTAAAATTGGAGGAATAATCAGAATCACCGAGGTTGCCGCGCTCACTCCCTGCCGTGCAATACCACTGGCTGAAATCTGGCTAAGAAGTGTAGGCAAACCTTTTAGCTGCTCCGTATAAATGTAAGTAGTATCTGATCGGCTCCACATAGCACCGAACGAGAACACAATCATAGTCATCCACACGCTTTTCATGGAAGGAATTATGATTTTCCAAAAGCAAATTGCTTCGCTAGCACCGTCAATACGGGCTGATTCCAGTATGGAGTCTGGGAAACCAATCATGTTCTGACGCATCAGATAAACTCCCAAAGTGTACGCACCACTGGGCAAAATCAATGCCCAATAGGTGTCTACCCAACCCAACCACGAAATCAGAATGTACTGAGGTAGTGCCAACACATCAGCCGTGAACAACAAAGCCAACACAATCAATTGGAAAAAAAAGTTTTTTCCGAAGAAATCATGTTTTGCCAAAGGGTATGCAGCCATAGAAGACAAAATGATTTGTATGGTGGTAGAAATCAACGTAACAAACACACTGTTAAAAAGATAACGGGAAAACGGTACCCACATATTCTCCGTCAGACTGACCACATTACGAAAATTGCTAAATGTGGGTCGCGTCACCCAAAAACGAGGCGGATATATGAAAATTTCCTCCATGGGTTTAATCGATTGCAGTACCGTATACAGCAATGGAATAAACATCACAATTCCTAGAAACGACATAAATACAATAATCATTGCATTACCACCGCTCGAACGGCTTATTCCGCGTTTTTTTCCGACATGTATCATCTTCCGTCTCAGATCCTTTCTGCTATTTGTGATATGTTCACACAACGTAGCATCAATCACTTTGAATGATCGCAGAAATTACGTTACGTGTCAAAATCATGAACAAGAAAAGCACAACAGCAATAGCACATGCATAGCCAGATTCCATACGTGAGGAACCCACATCCATCATATGAGTCAATATGGTGGTAGTGGAATCATTGGTGCTTGGAAAGCCCGTCAGCGTAACTGGCACACTAGATACTGAAAAAGCCGCTACGATCTGCATAACTGCTCCAAACATCAACTGTGGGCGCATGCTAGACAGTGTCAGATACCAGAATTCCTGAAAACGGTTACGGATTCCGTCTATGGCACCAGCCTCATAAATTGAACGATCAATATTTTTAAAACCGGCGATAAATGATAGAAATCCGGTGCCTAGACTCAGCCACAATTGCACGATGATAACCACCGCCATATTGTAGGTTGGGTCAATCAACCACTGAACAGGATCAGTGATCCACCCCATATTCATCAGCCAGCTGTTGATAAGGCCATAGGAGTCGCCACTGAAAATATAGGTCCAAATAGCAATAGCACTGCCGGTCAATGACGGCGCATAAAAAACCACCGTAAACAGAACGCGTAGTTTATCTCCCATCTCATTGACCAACCACGCCAGCATCAGACACAGTAAATAGCTGACAGGACCAGTAAATAGTGCAAACACAAACGTGTTTTTAATCGAGCTTATAAATACGCTATCGTTAAGAAACATTCGAGTATAATTAGAAAGCCCCACAAAGGAAGGAAATGAAACCATGTTGAAATCAGTAAAACTTAGTACAACAGCCGTTAACACCGGCAGTACAGAAAACAGCAAAAACAGCAACATAAACGGTGCCAAAAACAGATAGCTACTTTTAGAACGCTGAATGCGTACACGAATTGGCGGCTTATGCATTTCTGCCGAATCGTAGTTCGTTACTTTATGCTTGATCATTGGGCATTGTCACCTCTCTACTCATTCCGCAAATTCCTGTTGCTTACGTTTCAGCTCATCATTGACGCTGATGATCTGCTCCTGTAAAGCTTCACGATAATTATCCCCGCTAAAAATCACGTTTCGGAAAGCGTTATCAATACCACGGGCGGTGTAATAACCACCCAATACCTCCGGGATTTCTCTAATCCACTTCATTTGTTCTTGTAAGGCACGTATTTGTTTCTCGTTCCAAGGCAAACGAGCAAGCGCCTCTATATTGGCTGGTGTCGCACGAGAAGCAGCACCCATCAGTAATTCAGTTTCCATTGCGAATGCATATTGTGCATCTGCTCCAACCCACCATTTCAGAAATTCCCAAGCAGGGCTGACATTGGCTCCCTTGACCATGACTGCCGCCGTGCCTGACGCAGCCTCTGTTCGATCAATCGTACCATTTTCCTTCAATGTACCCGGGATCTGCGTGAAATCCCACAGTCCCGTGATTTCCGGAGCCGTGGATGCCAACTGGTTATACATGGAATACGCCGTTATACCGACTGGCATTTCACCTGTACGAAAACGGTTATAAAAATCGTACGACAAGTCCAATGCATACTGAGAATACAACTCGGTCCATTCTTTGAACGCAGACAGTGCTTCTACACTATCAAGTGCCAGTGCCGTTTGCTCAGCATTGTACACACTGCCGCCTCGCTGCATTAGCAATGACGGGAAAATATCCTTGGCACCCAAACCGTTTTCAATGGTACCGGTAGAACTCATAGTTGTATACGGCAAACCAAAAGTCATATTATTACGTTGTAGCACTGCCAGCATATTATATACATCTGTCCAGGTTTGCGGCACCTCTAATCCCAGTTCCGTCAACACATCACTACGGTAAAAGAGCATATAAAAACTCATAGACACGGGAAGACCGTAACACTTACCTCGATAAGTATAGGGCAGGGTTGCATCCGTTGGAAACCAAGTGAGCATTTCATTGAAACCTTCCATTGAGGACAAATCCAATAAAACTCCACGGGAAGCCATATTCACTGGCGTCCCTCGCCCCACGGACATAACAATATCCGGCGCTTTTCCTGCCAAATACGCAGTAGACAGTGAAATTTGCACCAATTCCATTTTGACCTTAATATTCTTTTTTGCAGAAAAATCATTGTCAATAATTTGTTTGAGCAACTCTGCCTGCTCACGTCCGCCAGAAAACCACACGGTAATCTCTTGATCTGTAGCACCAGCCTCATCAGTCAACGTAACATAGTCATTGAAGAAGGTGGCAAAGAAAGCCTGGATATGATATGCCATAGAAGCAAAAAAACTTGCCTCTGTATCGGGAGTTTCAACACCATAACCAGAAACCATGAAATAGTCCACACTTAATGGCTGGGATTGTAACAGAACCATTAAA
>ERZ773235.1610-NODE-1610-length-22181-cov-4.819262_pt1 | contig 22181 bp, 27 predicted proteins | sample MGYA00580522_ERZ773235 | MGnify/ENA primary metagenome ERZ773235 (study PRJEB29015, sample SAMEA2737797) | human gut metagenome | biome: human gut; feature: human-associated habitat; material: faeces | place: China | collected 2012 ...
GCCTCAACCCCGCATAAACACTAGGTTTATTTATCCAAGCTCTTCATTGTCGGGATTAAAATACAACCTCTCAACTTTGATTTTGTATAGTGTTGTCTTGTTTTGTCATATAGCAAGAAACCCAGTAAATACAATGACTCTAGGCTATTTTCGTGTTGTCTTGTTTTGTGTAGCGTATTGCAAAAATAACAGTAATATATAACAGTAACAAGCATAAAAATAACAGTATTTGTAACACTAAAAAACCACCTCTGCATTTCTGCTTTGGTGGTTCATAATCGTTATAATTTTATACTAGCAAATTTTTATTTTGCCTTCCAAATTCTTAAAACTTTCCTGCTTTTTCTTCTCTGTGGCTTCTGCGTATATATTCATTGTTGTTGTAATATCACTATGCCCCATTATATCTTGAATTACCTTTATGTTAGATTCATTTTCACAAAATCTTGTACAAAAGGTATGACGTAAATTATGCACACTAAAATGCGGTATCAATATAGGCTCTCTATTTTCTTTTTTTGCCTGCTTTGTTTCCTGCTCATTATATGCTTTATAAATACGCACTATTGCACGATTGATTGTCATTGGGTTATGAATATATCCAAAACGATTCACAAATACAAAGCCCTTGTATCCGTCTACAACTGTATTGTTAAAAAATGTACCTTGTGCTAGTTGATTCTTACGCTCTGTAAATAATGCTTTTTTTACTTCTGCAAGCATTGGAATAGTTCGTTTTCCCGATTCTGTCTTAGGTGTTGTAATATGAAATTCGCACTTTCCGTCCTCTTGTTGTCTATAAATCATATTATGATTGATACTTATACTATTGTTGTCAAAATCACAGTCTTTCCAACGTAAACCGATTATTTCTCCCACTCTACAACCAGTTCCTAAAAATGTTGTAAATAAAGGTAACCAGTGACTGTATGTATCACTATTTGCCACAAAATTTATAAAAGCTGTTTGCTGTTCTTCTGTCAATGCGTGTCTTTTAGGCTTTTCCCAATTATGAGATTTCTTAATTTCTGCCATTACTCCGTCTGTCGGATTCTTACGGATATAATCATCACGCACCGCAAGTGTAAAGGTAGGGTGTAATATTGTATGCACTATTTCCATTGAGTTTGGCTTGAATCCTTTATCTTTTATCAAAGATGTATAAAACGCTTTTACGTCTGAATACTTCACACTAGCAAGCTTTTTTTGTCCAAATGAATCTCTAATATAATGCTCATACATATACTTATAATTATTTCGTGTACTGTCTTTTAATTCTGTCTTAGTTGCTATATACCTATCAAACATATCATTTACGGTCAATGTATTTTCCTTTGCAGTTTTAATACCGTCCTTTAAGTCCTGCTCCGTCTGTTCTTTCTTGGCTCTTAGTTCTGCCAATGTTGAACTATATATAATTCTCTGCTTACCCATTGTATCTTTATACTTGTAAAGATACATTCCGTCTTTGCGTTGATATTCACCAGTTTTTAACACGATTCCCTTGCTATCATATCTCTTACTTGCTTTTTTTCTTGCCATAATGCCACCTATAATCTTTCTAATACTGATTGATAGATTATCTGCACTATGATAAAATATTTCACAGTACGGATATTCTGTCTGTACTCTATGTATGGGTTAGTCATTCGCTTTGGTCGGGGAGTGACTAGCCTTTTATAATGTATTCCTAAACAATTCAATTCCTCTTATAATCACGTCTGTTTTTGTAATTCCTGCCTTTTCTGAACACTCTGCAAGTAATTTTTCCTGCTCTTGTGTCATTCGCACTTCAAAACGCTTATTTCTTGGATTGCTTTCTTTAGGTCTACCTCTCTTTTTCGGACTGTTCATTTCATCACCTCTCTATTTGTTGTCCGTACAATAATTATATAACAGAATAGCCAAAAACACAATATTATATTATTTACAATGTAAACATTTTCCAAAAAAAGCTTGTAAATACAAGGTCTTTCACACCTTTACTTCCTTACTGTTATAAAATACTGTTATTTTTGTTGTAAAATCCGTATGTATTTTTCGGAATTGTGGATAACTTTGTTGATAAATTGTTGATAACTTTTATATAGTTAATTGCTTTATAATTCACGCATATTTGCGTTTTTAAGTGCGAGGGTATACAAATATACTCCTTAACACTTAAAACGCATATTTGACGTGATTTCTGTTGTTTCTTGCTTAGAAATTAGATAAGCTGTGATGTGTTCGCTGTCATAGTTTGTAGTTTTGCTATTTGCTCTGCATTATAATTCTGTCTGCCCATGCTTTTAATACCGAGCTTGTTTTCTGTCTGTTCCATCATATGTGCGGTCATAACATCATTGCCTGACTCGATATATTCCTCTAACTTGTTAAAATGCTCTAGCGGTGATACAAAAGAACGCTCACCGTTTACGTCATAATCTCCATAAGTGGAAAAAGTATAATCGTTAAATCTATCAATAGGAATAGAGCCTTTCAGCTTTTCTCTTGCAAAAACATAATCCATTTCACGACCTCGGTATTTGTTCATCTCATGTGCAAACATTGCATCAGTTAAAATTCCTGCATCTGCCATTGTCTTAATAAAATCAATGCTATGCTCCAGATCGGCACTATATTCGTAAGGTGTACTTGCAATAGTTCCCTTAATTTCTTCCACAGCATCAATCATAAGTGCTTTGAGGTCATTATTCTTCTTTGTATAATCAGCTTTAATAAGGGCTATTTTCTTTTCCCTGCCTTCTTGACTTAAATCTCTGTCCGCATTAATATCCTGCATAGCATTTTCAAATTGCTCTCTTAATTTCTCTGCCTGCATCATTGCATCATATACTTTGCCTGTTGTAATTGTCATATCTTCCATTTTATAATCTCCTTTATTTGTTATATTTTTGTCTACGTCTTACAATCTCGTTGTATTCTTTCGTGCTATAATTCAATTTTGGCTCAAAAATCGTTAATCCTTGCGACCTTGCTCTTTCAAGTCCTTTTTCTGTTCCTGCTATACCAATGCACGTCAATCCTCGATTTCTTAAATTAGCAAATACTGGGGCATTGGGGGTAGGTATGTCTCGTTTCATAAAAACACCCACTTTCTAAAATACGATAACTACAAGTTCCACAAGTGCAACTGCTAAAACAATGACGGTTGCAATCTTCCAAAACGTGCATTTACGCTTTTCGTTTCTTAAAATGTCTGTTGCTAAATTCTTCATATAATCACTTCCTTTCCTCAAATTTAAAACGATTTCATAAAGTTTACTATTATTCTTGGCTTTTCAGCATTTCTTCAAGATTCTCAATCCTGCTTATAACGTCTATTTGCTCTCTATTCTTTAGTGATAAATCAAGAAGCGTTTGACTTGCTTTAACTCTGACTCCTGCACTAACTTCGCTATCATCAAGAATATTGATAAGTGTATCAAGTGCCTTAAAATTGGCATCCTCCAGCTTGCTTGAAATAACTTGAAATTGTGTTGTTCTTGCATTTTGTAGTTTTGTTCTAAAATCTGGCTTTCTGAGCCTGCTATAAACCGATTGTTCACTCAATCCAACTTCATCACTTGCCAATTTGATTGTGGGGCAACTAAGAAGTGCTGATATAAGTTGATTATCCGTCACTCTCATTTTTCATATCATCTCCTTTTTCTAAAAATTCGGGCGGGGTGTCGGGAATATCGTCAATGATAATGACGTTTGCTTTAACAGTGTTAATATCAACCTGTTTTCCGTCTTGATAATACTTTCCATTTCTATAATCAAGAAATGCAATCTTTGCACTTTTTCCGTCTGCAATTCTCTGTATTGCTTTTAATCGGTTTTCGTAATTCTTCAAGCTATATCACTCCTTTCAATCTTTCTGTTCTTGTCATATTTTGATAATCTGTTAATGTGTTCATGTCTATATACTCCTTATTGTTTAATAGATATATAGTTTATATATATTTATTATATATTGTCCTGCGTTTCTGCTAACATCACGCAAAACCTTGTAAATGCTAGGTTTTTCTAAAAAACATTCATACAATTTTCTAAGTAAAACCTAATCACTTATAAATGGACTTGTATCCCCATATTCCCGATAATAATTAGGTTCGCTCTGTTGCCTGACGTATTGTACAGGCATACAACAAAGGTTACGATTTCCCTTGTTACTGCTCCTTTGAAAATGTCCTTTTTTTAGTCCTCGCTTTAGTTGTCGCTTATCTTCCTTATCAACAATTCGTTTAACAAGACTATACAATCCGTCAATTTCCTTGCTTAGAGCAATATATCCGTGAATATGCTTTTTTGTAGTTTTTCCAACGACCTTTTGCTTTGGTCTACCGCCTTTTGGTGAACTGCTTTTCTGTCTGCATTTAAAACTATTTTTTCCGTCGTGGCAACTCAAACCTAAGATAAATACAGCACTATTGAAATTGCTATCTTTCTTCACGTCATAGACAATTCTTGCATACAGGTTATTGAACTGCTTGCCTGCTGATTTCATATCGTTCGGACAATCAAACACAAAGGAATACACGTTATAATCATCAACTAATTTGTATTTTCTTGGATTCTCGTATTTGTCAATGTCTTGCCAACTTATCCTCAAAGAACCACCTACTTTTTGACAATCAATTTTGCGTTTATATCTGCCTCGCTTGATATTTCCTTAAAAATTTTCTTTGCTTCTTTCTCCGTGAAGTTGATTAGTTCAATGCCTGGTTTCCCATTTTTTGATTCTGGCACAAGAATTTTGTACCCTTTTAAGGCATATCTAATTGCTTGTGAAACAGAACAATCAATGCCTACAATAAAAATTTTACTCATATTTTCATCTCCCTGTTATTGCTAAGTTGTGTTGCTCACAAAACTCTAACCATTCATCACGCTTAAAATATTTCTGCCTGCCATTGTCCCAGTATATTCTTCTTGGGAAATCACTCTCGTTACAATGTGCATAAAACCATGATTTACTGCGACAAATCATTGCTAATGCTTCATCTGTTGTTAAAATTTCATTTCGTTGTATCATATTTCTCTCCTATCTTATTCAGTGGCTATTGTGTCAAGATACTTTTGAACCTTTGAAACATTCCACAAAACACGCCGACCTATTTCCACTCTTGCTTTTGCAAGTGTACCGATTTCCACTGCCGTAGGTCTACCGCAATCTAAAATGTTTTGTAAATTTTCCGTTGTCACAGCTACTTGATTCATAACCATTTCACTTTTTTTAGTTGCCCTCATTTAATCACTTCCTTTCGCTTTGTCTATTTTATATATTTACAGTACAACAAATATATGTTATTGTAAATTAACATAAATATACATTTATTTTTATTTGCAAGGAGGTATGTTAAATTTGAGTAACATTAATAACTATGACCTATCAATAGTAGGAGAAAAAATCAGATACGAACGTGAATTACTTGGGTACACACAAGAAAAATTAGCTGAACAATTAGATATAATTGCTTCAAAATCAAAAAAATATAACAACAAGCAAAAATCCCGACAAACAATTGCTAATTGGGAAAAGGGCGAAACTTATCCTAGTTATCAAGATATGGTTAATCTATGTAATTTATTTAAATGTGATATTGATTACCTAAGCGGAAAAATCCCCTGCAAAACAAGAGAAAATGCAGATATACAAAAGGAAACACACTTGACGGAAGAAACTATCAAGAGAATAAAAATGATTCCATCATTTAGACATCTAATTGAATATATATCAGAAAAACTTCTTCCTTATGATTCAGATAATACAGTAGGAAAATTATTTGATTCTATAGAAAAATATATAAAAGAGACAGATAGCAAACAATCCGCTATCGCAATGTATGAAATACAAGACAGTTTATCTCAGTTAAGAATAAATAAACAATATCAAGAAAAAGATACTCATAAAAAACTATATTAATAACAGTATTTCAACAAAAATAACAGTATTTATAACAGTAACACTAAAAAAGGCACTCCCTAAAATCGTGGGAATGCCTTATTTTATTGGCTTTTCAACACTTTTTATTTGTCTAATGTTTTCATTGTCGGGAAGAGAAGAACATCTCTTATTGCTGCGGAGTCAGTCATGAGCATTACAAGTCTGTCAATGCCATATCCAATACCACCTGTAGGCGGCATACCGATTTCAAGGGCATTTAAGAAGTCCTCATCAGTGTGGTTGGCTTCCTCATCACCCGCTGCCGCAAGGGCATCCTGGGCTTTGAAACGCTCTCTCTGGTCAATCGGGTCGTTAAGCTCTGAGTATGCGTTGCACATCTCCCAGCCGTTCATGAACATCTCAAAACGCTCTACATATTCAGGGTCGCTCGGTTTTCTCTTGGTAAGAGGTGAAATGTCAACCGGATGATCCATTACGAATGTAGGCTGTACAAGGTGCTCCTCTACATATTCCTCAAAGAAAAGATTGAGGATATCACCCTTCTTATGTCTCTCTTCAAATTCTATATTGTGCTCTTTAGCAAGGGCGCGTGCCTCTTCCAAAGTCTCAACCTTGGCAAAATCAACACCGGCATATTTCTTAACCGCATCTACCATGGTGATACGTTCAAACGGCTTACCAAGATCCATCTCAATTCCGTTATAGGTGATTGTTGTGGTTCCGAGAACCTCTTTAGCAATGTATCTGAACAGGTTCTCTGTGAGATCCATCATTCCGTTGTAATCTGTGTAAGCCTGATATAATTCCATAAGCGTGAATTCAGGATTATGTCTTGTGTCAACACCTTCGTTACGGAATACACGGCCAATTTCGTATACCTTCTCAAGTCCGCCGACAATAAGTCTCTTTAAATACAACTCAAGTGAAATACGAAGCTTAACATCCTCGTCAAGTGCGTTGTAATGAGTTTCAAAAGGTCTTGCAGCAGCGCCGCCGGCATTGCTTACAAGCATAGGAGTCTCGACTTCCATAAATCCCTGTCCGTCAAGATATCTTCTGATTGCTGAGATGATTTTGGAACGCTTTACAAAAGTATCCTTAACTTCCGGATTCATGATAAGATCCACATATCTCTGACGGTATCTTAAGTCAGTGTTGGTGAGTCCGTGATATTTTTCCGGAAGAATCTGAAGACTCTTTGAAAGAAGAGTTACCTTCTCGGCATGAATTGAAATTTCACCGGTCTTGGTCTCAAATACCTTGCCTGTGACACCTACGATATCACCGATATCAAGTTTCTTGAAATCCGCATATTCTTCTTCACCGATGCAGTCCCTTGCTACATATGACTGGATCGTTCCCTGTAAATCCTGAATATGGCAGAAAGATGCCTTACCCATAACACGCTTGGACATAAGACGTCCCGCTATCGTAACATCCTTGTCGTTAAGCTGTTCAAAATTATCCTTTATCTCCTGACTGTGATGTGTCACATCAAACTTAGTTATTTCAAAAGGGTTCTTACCTCTCTCCACGAGATCCTTTAATTTGTCTCTTCTTACCTGTAACAGTGCATTGATATCCTGCACCTGCTGTCCGTTATTCTGTCCGGCCACTTTATTCACAACCTTTCGTGCTTTAGTTTCTGCTGACGTTTAATACTTTATACTTAACAATTCCGCCTGAAGGAGTCTCTACCTCGATATCATCTCCTGCCTTCTTGCCTATCATGGCTTTGCCAAGCGGTGACTCATTGGATATCTTGTTCTCAAGGCTCTTTGCTTCTGTTGAACCTACAAGCATGAACTCAAGTTCCTCATCATATTCTGTATCGAGAAGCTTAACCGTACATCCGAGATTGATAAGACCCTTCTTGGTGCTGTCATCATCTGCAACTTCAGCATTCTTAAGGATTTTCTCGATTTCCTCGATTCTTGCCTCGATATCTCTCTGCTCGTCTTTGGCAGCATCATACTCGGCGTTCTCCGATAAGTCTCCCTGCTCTCTTGCTTCCTTAATCTTCTGTGCAACTTCTTTACGCTTAACTACCTTCAACTCCTGAAGTTCGTTCTCAAGCTTTTTAAGACCTTCATAGGTCATAAGATTCTTCTTCTCAGCCATTTCACATACACCTTTCCTTGTGCTTAAAATTTGTCTACCTTATATAATAAAATAGTATCTGACTATTTGTCAATCATTCTTTTGTCCAGAAGGCGAAAGAGTTCGTCCATCGTCTCCGTCATGTTCACCTCGGCACGTAACGCAGCGCAGTCATGGAGTCCGGTTGTATACCATGATACATGTTTGCGAAGTTCGCGAACTACTATATATTCCGGCTTATATTCAAGCATATACTCAGCCTGGCGTTTGATTGTCTGCTTGATTTCCTCCATGGAAGGTCTGGCGGGAACCGGTCTGCCGGCAAGCGCCGCATTAACTTCACGGAATATCCATGGATTGCCCTTGGCGCCGCGTCCTATTGCAATTCCGTCACAGCCGGTTGCTTTTATCATATCGACTGCATCCTGCGCTTTAAAAATATCGCCGTTTCCTATAACCGGAATCGACACACGCTCTTTGACCTGGCGGATTATATCCCAGTCGGCACTTCCGGAATAATACTGTTCCCTTGTTCTCGCATGCACCGTGACAGCTGCCGCGCCGCTTTCTTCCATAATATGTGCAAACTCTACGGCATTTATATGTTCATCATCAAAACCCTTGCGGAATTTAACCGTAACCGGGCAGCTAAGCCTTGATGCCATCTTCTCTATTATGCGTCCCGCAAGAAGAGGATCCTTCATAAGTGCCGAGCCCTCTTTGTTATTGACTATCTTCGGAACGGGACATCCCATGTTCACATCGATTACTGCAAAACCAAGATTACGTTCTTCAAGTCTGACCGCAATATCAGCCATTATATCCGGATCTGAGCCAAAAAGCTGGATTGCCGCCGGCGCTTCCTTGGGAACTGTCTTTAACAGTATGTCCGTATTCTTATTATTGTAAAGAATTGCCTTGGCACTTACCATTTCACTGACAACATAACCGCATCCCTGCTCCTTGCACAGCAGCCTGAATGAGAGATCCGTAACGCCTGCCATCGGTGCAAGTGCCACATTGTTATCGAGAATTACATTTCCGATCCGCATCAGGTTTCACTCTCCTGTATTTTTTCTCCGAGAATAAATACCTTGTAATACATTTCAAGCGAACGGAACAATTCTTCCTTGTCACGCTGCAGGCTTCTTATCTTAAGTGCCGCGCCGATTTCATCATACAGAAGATCTCCTTCGTCAGCCTCCGTCTTAAGTATAAGTGTGCCGTCTTCGTCAAATTCCATTATAAAAATGCCTCCGACATCTTCCGTAAAAAGAACAGCCATTATCTTAAGTTCGTCCTTAATATGTCCCGGAAGCCTGTCAAAAGCCTCATCTAAATAAAATTTTTTATCGTAGGCGCTTGCAGCGCATAATACCTGATTATCCATGTTAATCTCCAAATTCTGTATTCTAGACATATCCGTATATTCCGCGGACCGAAACTTCCCCGGCACGGACTGCCGTAATATTATGCTCATCATCTTCCACCAGAAGTTCGCCTTCGTCATTAATTCCGACGGCCTTGCGTCTTATGGCACCGGACTTGCCGATTATCGCAACTTCCGCTCCCTTGTTGACAAGCATGGATTCATATATATCTTTGAGGCTTGACATATTAAGGTCATTGATAAAAATCTCATAATATTGCTCAAAATAATGCCCAAACGAAGCCACAATAAGGCTCCTCGATACCGGTTTTTTACATTCAATCGCAAGTGATGTCGCCGTCCTGCTTATATCTTCCGGGAATTCCGTCATATTGGCGTTAATTCCTATTCCGACCACGACATAACTTATCGTCTCCATTTCGGTACTCATTTCGGTCAGAATACCGGTTATCTTGCGGCCGCCTATTACGATATCATTCGGCCATTTAATCATCGCTTCAAGCCCTGTAACCTCCCGCACCGCGGACGCACACGCCATAGCGGCAATTAAGGTTATCATAGGTGCATGCTCAGGTCTTATGTCCGGCTTAATAAGAAAAGACATCCATATTCCACTTCCTGCCGGAGAATCCCAGCTTCGCCCGCGTCTGCCACGTCCGGCACTCTGGTATTCCGCTATCGCAAGTGTTCCTTCGGATGCTCCCTGTTCAGCCTGTCTTTTAATTTCACTGTTGGTGGAATCTATTTTATCAAAATACAATATCTTCTTTGCAAACCATTTAGTATCAAGCACGCTCTTAATCTCTTCGGACAATAACACATCCGGGCACGACTTAAGCATGTATCCTCTGTTACGGACGGATTCAATCTCATATCCGGCTTCTTTAAGTGCATTGACTGCTTTCCATACTGCCGTCCTCGACACTCCGAGTTCCTCGCATAACTCCTGTCCGGACACATACCCGTCAGTATTCTTAAGAACTGCCAAAACCTTATCTTTCATATTATCTGCCTCCGATTGCGATATAACTCATGATACTGATAACAGCAAGCACGGCCGCAGCAACCACAGATACGATACCGGTTACCTTCCTGTCCGTCATCATAGCCTTGATTCCGGTGAATAAATTCATAACACCACCCATCATAAATATAATCGGGAACAGCCATTTATTATTGTCAGTATTGATAAATGCCATAACGGCAAGGACAACTACGCCTACGCCAAGAAGTACATTAAGAATATCAAGAATTGTTCTTATTATTTTCTGAAATTTGTTCTCTGATGCAAACATACGGGGCACACCTTCCTGTTTCTTTACAAACTAAAAGTCTACCCCGTAATAATACTATAAATCACCCAATGTTGCAACCATCACTGCCTTAATTGTGTGCATTCTGTTCTCTGCTTCGTCAAATACGACCGACTGTTCCGATTCAAATACTTCATCGGTAACCTCAAGTTCCGACATACCGAATTTCTCATATACGTCCATGCCGACCTTGGTCTTAAGATCATGGAAAGCCGGAAGGCAGTGCATAAATATCGCCTGGCTGCCCGCATTATCCATAACGGCTTTATTTACCTGATAAGGAGAAAGTTTCTTGATCCTTTCTGCCCATACTTCTGCCGGCTCGCCCATTGATACCCACACATCCGTGTAAATAACATCAGCTCCTGCTGTTCCTGTCTTAACATCCTCTGTAAGGGTTATTGTTGCGCCGGTCTCTTTGGCGATCTCACGGCATTCATTAACCAGCGCTTCATCCGGGAAATAATCCTTTGAAGTACATGCGGTAAAATTCATACCGAGCTTGGCACTTACTATCATGAGTGAGTTGCCCATATTATATCTCGCATCGCCCATATAAGTAAGATTAACGCCTTTGATCCTTCCGAGTTTCTCTCTTATCGTGAGAACGTCGGCAAGCATCTGTGTCGGATGATATTCGTTCGTCAATCCGTTCCAGACAGGGACTCCTGCATACTTCGCAAGTTCTTCAACGATCTCCTGACCATATCCTCTGTATTCGATACCGTCAAACATTCTTCCGAGTACCCTCGCTGTATCGGCAATACTTTCTTTCTTGCCGATCTGTGAACCTGACGGGTCGAGATATGTCGTTCCCATTCCGAGGTCATGCGCTGCAACTTCAAAAGAACATCTTGTTCTCGTACTTGTTTTTTCAAATATAAGCGCAATGTTCTTTCCGGCATATTTATCCGTCATGACAACGCCTTTTTTCTTCTTGTCTTTCAGGTCTGCAGCAAGATCTATCATATACAATATCTCATCAGGTGTAAAATCCTTAAGTGTTAAAAAATTACGTCCCTTTAAATTCATCTTCGTGTCCTTCCTGTCTGATATCATTCTGTTTTATTATCGGCGGCAACTTCCGTTACCGACTTGACAAGTCCTGCAATTCCTTGTATTTCCGATGGAATAATAATCTTGGTAGCCTTGCCGTCCGCTGCTTTGGCAAAAGCCTCAAGGCTCTTAAGCGTTATGACAGCTTCATCAGCTCCGGCTTCTTTGATATATTTGATACCTTCTGCATTAGCCATCTGAACGGCCCTGATAGCCTCTGCCTGGCCTTCTGCTTCACGGATAGTAGCTTCTTTCTTAGCTTCTGCACGGAGTATTGCAGCCTCTTTCTCAGCCTCCGCTTCAAGTATCGCCGACTGTTTCTTACCTTCCGCAACCGTAATATTGGCTTTCTTCTCGCCTTCCGCTCTTGTAACAGCTTCACGGCGTTCACGTTCGGCTTTCATCTGGCGTTCCATTGCATTCTGGATTTCCGCCGGCGGAATGATATTCTTAAGTTCAACACGGTTAACTTTGATTCCCCATGGGTCAGTCGCCTGATCAAGCGAAACTCTCATCTTGGTATTAATGATCTCCCTTGATGTAAGTGTCTGGTCAAGTTCAAGCTCACCTATTATGTTACGGAGTGTTGTTGCCGTAAGATTCTCAATTGCCATAAGCGGTTTCTCAACACCGTAGGCATAAAGCTTAGGATCCGTTATCTGAAAAAAGACAACTGTATCAATTCTCATAGTAACATTATCCTTCGTAATAACCGGCTGCGGGGCAAAATCCACAACCTGCTCTTTAAGGCTCACTTTTCTGGCAACTTTATCAATGAAAGGTGCCTTAAAATGTATACCGACTGACCATGTAGCCTTATATGCTCCAAGTCTTTCAAGTATAACCGCACTTGCCTGCGGAACTATTTTAATACATGATACCACAATCAAAAGTGCAATAACTACCACGATTACAATACCCACTGTATAAGCGGATGTTGATGCCATTACTATCATATCTTCTCTTCCTTTCTTCTGACAATGAGTTTAACTCCTGAAACTCCGACTATTTCCACCAGGGTATCCTTAGGAATTATATCATTATCGTTCTCGGCTCTTGCTGTCCATTCCTGTCCTCCCACAAGAGCGTATCCTATTGAGTCATTATTATTAATATCTACAATGACTCTTGCAGTCTGTCCTATAAGACTGTCCACATTGGTCTTCTCGCCGCCCACTTTGAGAAATTTCGTAAGAAACGGTCTCGTAAAAATAAGCAGCACAATTGACACAACAAAAAATGCGGCAATCTGTGCCCACACCGGCAATCCCACCAGAGCCATCACAAATGCGACAAGCGCACCGCCCGCAAACCATATAGTCGTAAGGCTTGTCGTTATAAGTTCAAAGACTATAAACAGCACCAGCAGTCCCAGCCAGATCCATACGATAAAATCCATTGTGCCTCCTCCTGTCCGCAATTATTCGTAATTGCTAAGATTTCCTTTATTGTACTATATTGCAGGCTCTTTTTCAATCAGATTATTAACATATGATTTTTATATCAACATCATATTATTTATATATTTTACTAATACCGGAATATATATTACAATACAACCGCAAAATAAACAAAGGTGATGATTAATATGGCATTCAAAATACACAACGGACGCCAGATGTCAGATTCGTTCCGGACTGCCCTTTTTATCGTATTATCCGGAGGTTTTCAGGACGCTTACACCTACAGATGCCGTGATGCTGTCTTTGCAAATGCTCAGACCGGTAACATTGTATTGATGAGTTCACACATGTTCAGCGGCGACTGGGGCATCTGCCTGAAATATCTGATTCCTGTAGCAGCCTTTATCCTCGGAACATTTGTGGCCGAAAATATCCACTACCGTATGAAGATGTATGAGAAAATCCACTGGCGTCAGCTGATTCTTATCGCTGAAATAATTATCCTGTTCGGTGTCGGCTTCATGCCGTCCGGCATCAACATTGCAGCCAATGCTCTTGTTTCATTTGTATGCGCAATGCAGGTCCAGACATTCCATAAGATTCACGGACATGCATATGCCAGCACGATGTGCATCGGCAATATGAGAAGCGGAACCGAAGCATTGTGTGCATACATCCACACACATGACAAAGTTATCTTACGCAAAGCCGGAACTTATTTTGGCGTAATCCTTGTATTCGCAATAGGTGCCGGAATCGGAAGTTTTGTCACATCACATATCGGCATCCGTTCAATCTGGATTTCATGTGCGTTGCTTCTGATAAGTTTCGTGATGATGTTTTTTAATGATGAAAACGCATAAAAAAGAGCCCTGTTTCCATAACGGAACAGGGCTCCCAATTTAATTACTAGTATATATAGAAGCAATGATTATTTATTATTGTATAGCTTGTATACTTATTGTAATTAGCTTTACGAACGTTGATGAAGAATAACAAATCACCGATATTATTCTGTCCTGACAACGCCGTTACCGCTGCGTCATAACAGCCTCTCTGATTAAGCTGTTCATTGCTCATATTGAGTACCGCCTGGAACCTTGCCGATGGAGCACCATTCTCTGCCACTCCGCTGAACTGTCCCGGCGCATATATTACACTTGCTATTGTATTCTGTGAAAATCTTGATGAAAGCACTCTGTTGAGAACAACATTAGCTACCGCTAACTGGCCATTGGCCGGTTCCCAGCCTGATTCCCAATATACAATCGCTGCCAGAAGGTGTATCTCATCCGCTGAAGCACTGTATGATGACCTCGCTGTCGTCGATACGCTTGCGTACTTCTCCTTCGCTGCTGCCGCTGCCTTGGCTGCTGCTTCTTCTGCCGCTTTCTTGGCTGCCGCTGCCGCTTCTTCTGCCTGGCGCTTCTTCTCTTCTTCTATCGATATTGCACTGTCAAGTCCGTATGAAATGCTTACTCCGTCTGCTTTGACATATCCATATCCGCCTTCATACGAAATCATGACATAACCATCGCACTCCTCATATGCACCAACCGACTCTCCCTTGGAAAGTTCAGCCACCTGTGACGAGGATGCAGACGCTTCGGAGTATACCACAAGTCCGTCTGATTTGGCTACGGCTTCCTTGTCTCCGATAGTCTCGGCTATCTTCTGCGCTTCTTTGCCAAAAAGCACATCCGTATTCTTAATGTAACCGGTAACACCGCCCGATGTAACCTCTGTCCATTCTGAACCAGGCTTGACAATGTCCGCTTCAGTTCCGGAATACATAACACCAACTACATCGGATGTATATTCCGGCTCTGCATACATGCAAAGTCTTTCATTAGTATAAGATATTATCTTATTACTGTAATCACTGTTGTCAATACTGCTTTCAAATTCATCGACAACCGCTGTCGAAGTCAGTGTACTCCTGTACACAACGTTCAGGTCTGCTGAAACAACTTCTTCTTCGGTGATTGGAGCGGTACTTTCTTCCGTGGCCGCTGCCGCATCCGTTGTATCAGATGCCGCCAACTTCTGTTCCTGCGCAGGTTCACTGTTTCCTGCCACAACAGTCGTACGGGTCTTCGAAGATCCTATACCGGCAAAAACTATCTGTACTACCATTAAGAGTAACATAACGACAGCAACAGAAGCTTTCCTGCTTTTGAATCTCATATTAACCTCCATTTTTCTTCGTCAGAAACAAATTGTTACGAAATTGTTACATTTGCTAAAGGCAATTCTAGCACATATACCCATCTTTGTCAAATCAGGCACCCTTTAAGGGTGCCCGGTTATCTCAAAAAGCCTTATTTTAAAGTGTTTTTTCGTGTCTTTGTCTTGCCGCTTCATACATGATTACCGACGCACTTACTGCGGCGTTTAATGATTCGAGGCTGCCTTCCATTGGAATCCTGATATATTTATCGGCGCACGATGAGAGCTTATCCGTAAGTCCGTTGCCTTCATTGCCTATCATCACCGCGCACGGACCGCAATAATTTTCCCTGTAATATTCATTGCTTCCGTCAAGACGGGCCGCATATATTTTAACACCTTCGTCCTTCAGGCCGCACACCGTCTTATATATATCATCCGATATGATAAAAGGAACCCTGAAAAGTGAACCCATCGTAGAACGTATCGTCTTGGGATTATATATATCAACCGTGTCACGCGACATGATGACGCCCGCTGCGCCGGCTCCCTCGGCACTCCGCATTATCGTTCCGAGATTGCCCGGATCCTGTATATTTTCCAATACTATTATCATAGGATTCTTAGCTGAGGTAATATCCGGTATATTATATGCCGGCATCTTCATTATTGCCAGTATTCCCTGAGGAGTCCTTGTATCGGACATCTGTCTGAATACATTATCCGACACAGTCTCATATTCAAATCCGTCAAGCAGTTTTCCGTGCGCTGCAATAAAACTCTCGGATACGTATATTCTGTGCACCAGAGCAGCCGGAGCCTCCATAAATATTCTTAATCCTTCTATCACAAAAAGTCCGGATTTCTTACGTTCACCGGACTTTTTGAGAAGATTGATCACTGTCTTAACCTGTATGTTGGATGTGCTTGTAATCAAAGTATCTCCTATCTGCACAGAAGCTTGCTGACTTCATACATATGTTCATCAACATCTTTCTGCATTGCAAGTGCTTCATCTATATCATAATCAACGAACTTTCCGTCCTTATATGCCACTACTCTGTTGGACTTGCCGTCGCAGAGCAGGTCTGCGGCATATGAGCCCATCATTGATGCGTATACCCTGTCCTTACATGACGGGCTTCCGCCTCTTTGCATATGACCGAGTATGGTTGCTCTGGTCTCAATTCCTGTTGCTTTCTCTATCTCGGCTGCCATCTCTGCCGAATGACCGATTCCCTCGGCATTGACAATAATATAATGTTTCTTTCCGCGTCGCTTGTTATCTATTATCTTTTTGATAAGTTTCTTAATATCATAGTCGTATTTGCCCGGAAGAAGAATATCCTCCGCTCCGTTGGCTATACCGCACCACAATGCGATATGTCCGGCATTACGGCCCATAACTTCTATTATCGAACATCTCTCATGGGATGTTGATGTGTCTCTTATTTTATCAATTGCACTCATTGCCGTATTGATTGCTGTATCAAATCCGATAGTATAATCAGTACATGCAATATCAAGGTCAATTGTTCCCGGAACACCAATCGTATTGATTCCGAGTGCCGAAAGCTTCTGCGCTCCCTTAAATGAACCGTCACCGCCTATTACCACAAGACCGTTGATTCCATGCTTGCGGCAGATCTCTGCACCTTTTTTCTGGTACTCAGGGTCTATAAATTCAAGGCATCTTGCCGTATAAAGAATAGTTCCGCCCCTGTCAATCGTATCAGAAACGCTTGTGGCTGTCATATCAATTATCTCTTCATTAAGAAGTCCGTTGTAACCCTTTAAAATACCCTTTACGTTAAGTCCGCGGGCAATCGCTGTTCTTACGACGGCTCTGATAGCCGCATTCATTCCCGGTGCATCTCCTCCGCTTGTGAGCACACCGATGGTTTTCATTTCTGCCATAAAAATAATCCTCCAAATTACAATAATACACTATATATTTACATTTTATGATAATTATTACTATTTTTCAATAGCTTTCTCTACTACTTTGACATTTTTCTCCCCGAACGCCTGTCTTAATTTCTCAAGCGTAGCGGCATCTGCGTTTATGGACATGGACGCCGGAAGGATTTTCCTTGCCTTCTCAGCCTCGCAGTACACTATGACCAAATCATTGCCATCGGAATCCTTTATTATGTTATAAAGCTGTTTTTCCGAATCCAGATAGGTCTGTTTGTCAGGGAATTTTATCCAGCAGTCGCGTGGGATTGATGAAAACGGGATTATTTTATTGCATAAGAGTTTACCGTTCTCTTCGTCGCGCAGGTCTACCGTTCCGCAGACAAATACTTTGTTATCCTCTGTGATATCTTTTCGGTAATCCATATAAGGACGCGGAAATACGACAACTTCCACATGTCCTCCAAGGTCATCCAGGTCAAAATAAGCCATGCTCTTGCCGTTTCTGGTCATCTTGACTTTGATTCCGGATATTATCCCGCCTGCAATGACTTTCTCGGCATCATTTACCTTTGCCTGTCCGGTTTCATCATCACGTTCAAAGTCCGAGCACATATTGGTTATATTTTTCTCCCAGAGTGCCTTATATTCGTCAAGCGGATGTCCGCTTATGTAGACACCGAGAACTTCTTTTTCCATCACAAGGACTTCATCACGGCTGTATTCCGGCACATCAGGAACAATTATTTCGTCCGGTTTATCCTCCGGTTCAAACATATCAAACAGTGACATCTGGCCCGACACGGATTCCTTGCGTTCATGCGCAACATGCTCCATGACATCCGAATATACGAGCATCATCTGTCTCCGGTTCAGCCCGAAACTGTCAAAAGCACCTGATTTAATAAGGCTTTCAATCGTACGTTTGTTAACCTCCCGTCCGGACAGTCTTGTGATAAAATCTCTCAGATCCCTGTATATGCCGTGAGCCTGACGTTCTGTAACCACAGCCTCTATCACAGGACGTCCGAGGCTTTTGATCGCCGAAAGTCCGTAACGTATCGCATTGTCACCGGCTGTAAAATTACCCTCGCCGAGATTAATGTCAGGTGACAGGATTTCTATTCCCATCTGCCTGCTGGCGAATATATATTGTGATACTTTACTTACATTATCCATTACGCTGGTCATAAGTGCTGCCATAAATTCCACCGGATAATATTTCTTAAGATATGCCGTCTGGAAGGCTACATATGCATAGCAAGCGGCATGTGATTTATTAAATGCATATTTGGCAAAATCCATCATTGTATCATATATGGCAGATGCAGTTTCCGCAGGTATTCCGTTGGCCACGCATCCCGGAACATTCTCCTCTTCATTGCCGTATATGAAATTCTGACGTTCTTTTTCCATAACGTACTGTTTTTTCTTGGACATTGCACGGCGGACAAGGTCACTTCGTCCCAGTGTATATCCCGCCAGATCACGGACTATCTGCATAACCTGCTCCTGATACACGATACATCCATACGTCGGTGCAAGGATATGCTCCAACTGCGGGCATGCATAGGTAATGGCATCCGGATTATTCTTACCCTTGATGTATTTGGGAATAAAATCCATCGGACCCGGCCTGTAAAGAGATATTCCGGCTATCATATCCTCTAAGCTGTCAGGCTTGAGTTCCTTCATGAAATTCTTCATTCCGCCGCTTTCAAGCTGGAATACGCCTTCCGTTCTTCCGAGGCCTATCATGTCAAGTACGCCTCTGTCATTGTAATCTATTTTGCTGATATCAAAATCATTAACTTTGCGCCGTATTAATTTCTCTGCATTCTGTATGACCGTAAGTGTCCTAAGACCCAAAAAATCCATCTTAAGAAGGCCCAGTTCTTCTATGGTCGTCATGGTAAACTGTGTAACCAGCGTACCGTCGGATGCCCTTGATAAAGGCACAAACTCATCAATCGGTCTGGAGCCGATAACTACTCCGGCAGCATGCATAGACGTATGTCTCGGAAGACCTTCAAGTCTCTTACATGTATCGATAAGTGTCCTGACTTCCGGATCACTTTCATAAAGCGCTTTAAATTCATTATTGGCTTCAAGCGCTTTGTCAATCGTCATTCCAATGTCATTTGGTATCATTTTAGATATGGAGTCCGTTTTGGAATATGGGATATCCATAACCCTTCCAACATCTTTTATTACACCTTTTGCGGCAAGTGTACCGAATGTAACTATCTGTACCACTCTGTCCTTGCCATATTTGCGCATTACGTAATCAATCACTTCCGGGCGTCTCTCATAGCAGAAATCAACGTCAATATCAGGCATCGATACACGTTCCGGATTAAGAAAACGTTCAAAAAGCAGATTATATCTTATCGGATCGATATCCGTTATTTCCAGGACATATGAAACAATGGCTCCTGCTGCCGAGCCTCGTCCCGGGCCGACGGCAATTCCGTTTCTCTTAGCATAATTTATAAAATCCCAGACTATCAGGAAATAATCGACATATCCCATTTTCCTGATAACACCGAGCTCATAATCAAGTCTTTCCCTAAGTTCGTCCGCCTTGTCTGCGTAACGCTTAACAAGTCCTTCGTCGCACAGATGGTTAAGATATGTCCACGAGTCATAACCTTCCGGAACTTCATAATGCGGGAGTTTCGTTACACCGAATTCTATTTCTACATTGCATCTCTCTGCTATTTTGTGAGTATTATCCAGTGCCTGCGGCGCATATGGAAAAAGAGCACGCATCTCTTCCTCGGATTTACAGTAATACTGGCCGCCTTCATATCTCATTCTGTCGGTGTCCGACACTTTTTTTCCTGTCTGTATGCATAATAATACATCATGCGCAGCTGCATCATCCGCATATGTGTAATGTATATCATTGGTTGCCACGAGTTCAATTCCGAGTTCCTTACTCATTCTTATGAGCTGCTGGTTTACAAAACCCTGTTCCGGTATCCCGTGATCCTGTAATTCGAGGAAATAATTTCCTTTTCCGAATATCTCCTGATAGTGCAGTGCTGACTTGCATGCCTCTTCATAAAGGCCTCTCTGAAGATATTTCTGGACTTCTCCGGCCAGACATGCGCTGAGACATATAATTCCCTCGTGATATTCGCTTAGCACCTCATAGTCCACACGGGGTTTATAATAAAATCCATCAACAAAGCCTTTGGATACTATTTTCATGAGATTAGCGTATCCTGTATTGTTCTCGGCCAGCAGTACCAGATGATAGTATCTGTCCTCGCTCATCCCTGCCTCTTTGTCGAAGCGTGAGCCCGGCGCAACATACACCTCGCATCCGAGAATCGGCTTAATTCCTATATTCTTAGCCGCTCTGTAGAAATCAATAACACCATACATAACTCCGTGATCGGTAATTGCTATGCTGTCCATTCCAAGTTCCTTGGCTCTCGCCGTTATTTCATTTATTTTGCTTGAGCCGTCAAGCAGACTGTATTCAGTATGCACATGAAGATGTGTAAATGCCATTGAATTTCCTCCGGTTTAATTCAGTAACAGCACTGCGGTTACGCGTCCGCAGTGCTGTCCTTTTCAGATAAGTTATTTACCTGCTGCAAGATATTTTTCAATTTCCGCAATCGCTTTTTCTTCATCGGCACCGTCAGCGCTGACTACAACTTCTTCGCCCACATCAAGCCCGAGTGTCATCATTCCCATTATACTCTTGGCATTGACTTTCTTCGTTCCGACTTCTACATAAATCGAACTGTCAAACTGACTTGCTACCTGAACGAATACTGCTACAGGTCTGGCCTCAAGGCCCGTTGAAATGTTAATGGTCATCTTTTTCTGAATCATAATTCTCCTCCGCTGATTTCTGTACAATCATCCTTTTTCGCCGCGAAGCTCTTCGGCTATCCGGCTTATTTTTCTCAATCTATGGTTAACTCCTGACTTGCCCACAGGTGGGGAAAGCATCTGCCCGAGCTGTGCAAGCGGCGTATCAGGATATTTTACCCTGAGTTCGGCTATTTCTTCCAGGCCTTCACTAAGCGTATTAAGCCCGGCATTCTCACGGATATATTCTATATCTTCTATCTGTTTAACGGCCGCATTGACCGTTTTACTTAAATTGGCAGTCTCACAGTTGACCTTACGGTTTACCGAATTACGGACTTCCTTCACAACGCGCACATTCTCAAGTTCCATCAGTGAACGGTGTGCGCCCATAACATTCAGGATGTCCACTATCTGCGCGCCTTCTTTCAGGTATACGACATGACATCGTCTTCTTTCTATCATTCTCGCATCAAGTTCAAACATCTTCATGGCATCCATAATCTGCATAGCTTTCGCTTCCCCGTATGAAACTATTTCAAAATGATATGATTTCTCAGGGTCGCTTATTGAGCCTCCTGCCAGAAATGCGCCACGCAGAAAAGCTCTCTTGCAGCACATATTGCTTATGCCGACCGTACTCACAAGTGACATGTCACGGTTAATGCTTCCGTCCGGTTCCATAAGTCTGGTGGCAAGCAATATTTTAATCGCCATATCCGAATCCATAACTGACATTATATATGTTCTGTTCCCGGTATCTTTATTATACCTCACTGTTACATCAGGTTCATATCCGAATGTCTTATATATTATATGCTGGCATTTGGACACCGCATAAGGTGTTTCAGAATGAAATCTGATATAATGCCGCCCATCATCTGTAGTATATATATGACCGCCTGCGCTTATTATCGCGGCGAGTTCCGCCAGTCTGCAATGTCTTGCCGGTGGAAGCACGGATGCGAGTTCTTCTTTAACTTTAAGTGAAAAAGACATATAACTACCGCCTATTTTCTGTTTCTGGCATCAAGGTCTATGTCCCTGTGCTCTATCTTAAGACCATAATCATTGCCGGAAAGTCTGGCATACAATTCATTGGCCAATGT
>ERZ773235.1611-NODE-1611-length-22167-cov-5.138341_pt1 | contig 22167 bp, 17 predicted proteins | sample MGYA00580522_ERZ773235 | MGnify/ENA primary metagenome ERZ773235 (study PRJEB29015, sample SAMEA2737797) | human gut metagenome | biome: human gut; feature: human-associated habitat; material: faeces | place: China | collected 2012 ...
AGTTCACAAGCGAGTTGATAGACCATGTGGTCGGAAAACACCTGTAAGTGCCAGTTGCAGGTGTTTTTACAGGCAATGTCAAAGAATATTATCGCAAATGATAACGAGTGACGGTTCTGACTTGTCGGTAAATAAAAATTAACCGTGCGATGATTTTTGCGGGGGAGTAAATCTCTCCGCTGTTTTTAGTTAGCAGGGAATATAACAACCGCTCTGACTAATGTACTGAAATAAAAACATTGATTTTGTTGCGGTTTTTGATATGTTCGATTGACAAGCATCGAAACATTTGATATGCTGTAAGTGGTTTCAATAAAAGAATATTTGCCAATATAGTTTTGGATATAAGGCCCAAAAGTTTCTACCGTGACGCCGATAAGTCACGACTATTGGTTGCATTAACTTCTGTCCTTTCATTTTTGACAGGATGATGCGTATATTGGCAAACAGGTTCTTTGGACCTGTTTTATTTATTCCGGCAGAAAACAAAACGGAGGTGGCACGTGAAAGCGCTCGAAGAAAAAATTCTAAAAGAAGGCACAGTTAAGGACGGCGGCATACTCAAAGTGGACAATTTCCTTAACCACCAGATTGACGCACCTTTCCTTATGGAAATGGGCAGCGAAATCAAAAGACTTTATTCAGACTGCGGTGTCACTAAAATTCTAACAATTGAAGCTTCAGGCATAGCGATAGCTATGGCAGCGGCAGCTCAGATGGGAATTCCTGTTCTGTTCGCAAAGAAAAACAGAACAAAGAACATCAGCAGCGATACATACTGTACCAAGGTTGCCTCATTTACACACGGCATTGACTATGATGTTGTAGTAAGCAAATCATATCTTACACCGGAGGACACAGTTCTTATCGTTGACGACTTTCTTGCAAACGGTGCCGCAATAAACGGACTTATGAGCATTGTGGAGCAAGCAGGAGCAACGCTCGTCGGATGCGCCGTGGCAATCGAAAAAGGTTTTCAGGGCGGCGGCGACGCTTTGAGAGCGCAGGGTATCAACGTACAAAGCCTTGCTCTTATCGACAGCATGGACGACGACGGTCATATCGCGTTCAGACACTGAAATTTGCGCTTTGCGTAAATATAAAATTTAAACAACAATGCCAAAATGGCAAAATTAAAGGAGAAACGCATGAAAAAGAAAGTATTGGCACTTGTGCTTTGCTTGGCTCTCGTAACCGCTTTGGTTATCGGTTTGGTTGCTTGCAACCCTGAAGAGGAAAGAGTTGTAAACCTCAAACCTATCGCAAAAGAAGACATCAAAATCGGTCTCATCTGCCTGCACGACGAACAGTCCACTTATGACAAAAACTTCATCGATGCAATGCAAGAAGCCGTGAGCGAACTCGGTCTCAAAGAAGATCAACTCGTAATCAAAAAGGGTATCCCCGAAACCGAAAAATGCTACAACACGGCGGTTGAACTTGTCGAACAAGGCTGCAATATCATTTTTGCGGACTCATTCGGACATGAAGATCACATCATGAGAGCTGCAGAAGAATACACCGATGTGCGTTTCTTCCACGCAACAGGCACCAAAGCTCATACAGCGGATCTCGGCAACTATTTCAATGCATTTGCTTCCATCTATGAAGGCAGATACCTTGCAGGCGTTGCGGCGGGCATGAAACTCGTTCAACTTTACGGTGACGCAGAAGGAAAGGTTTCCGATGTAAACGCAAAAATCGGTTATGTCGGCGCATACGCATATGCGGAAGTCAAATCTGGTTATACCTCTTTCTTCCTCGGTGTGCGTTCAATCGTTCCCAATGCAACAATGGAAGTGAAGTTTACAAGCAGCTGGTATGACGAAGCAGCAGAAAATACCACCGCAAAAACTCTCATCCAAAACGGTTGTAAACTCATCAGCCAACACGCAGACTCCATGGGCGCACCTACCGCATGCAAAGAAAAAGGTATCCCCAACGTCACTTACAACATCAGCACCGAAAAAGATTGCAGCGGTTCTTATGTAATCGGTTCGAGAATCAACTGGGCTCCTTACTACAAGTTTATTGTCGAAAGCACAATCAACAACACCAAGATTCCTTATGACTGGACAGGCACGGTTGCAACAAAATCCGTTGAGCTTCTCGAAATCGGAACGGCTGCAGCACCCGGCACGGCAGCGAAACTCGAAGAAGTGAAAGCTGCTCTTGCAAACGGCACCGTCAAAGTGTTCGACACCAAGAACTTTACGGTTAAAGGACAACACATCACATCTTTCAAAGCTGACGTCGATTCCGACGAAGCATTCACTCCCGACACCGAGGTTGTCGAAAACGGCGTTCTTTTGGAATCCAAATTCCGTTCCGCTCCGTACTTTACTCTCGACGTCGACGGAATCACTCTTCTTGCCTGATAGTATTTGAATCTTTGATTCTAACGATTTGGCGGAGCCTCTGCTCCGCCAAATCGAGTTTATTACAAATATAAAAACAAGGAAAATATGGACAAACCCATCGTTTTACAGTTGAAAGGCATAACAAAGCGTTTTGGCACAAAGGTTGTTGCAAACGATCATGTCGATCTCGATCTGCGCCAAGGGGAAATATTGTCGATTCTGGGCGAGAACGGCAGCGGTAAGACCACGCTTATGAATATGATCATAGGCATTTATCGACAAGACGAAGGCAACATCTTTATCAACGGCGAAGAAGTGACCATTCTCTCTCCGAAAGACGCTTATAAGTATAAAATCGGCATGGTACACCAACACTTCAAACTTGTCGATGTTTTTACAGCCACGGATAATATCATTCTCGGCGAAAAAGAGCCAACGTTCTCAATCAAAGAAGAGGCGAAGCGCATCAGAGAAGATGCTGAAAAAAACAATGCCGAGTTTGCTGCTTACAATCCCGACGAGCATACGGGAGTGTTGTCGTATTTGACTGCTCCGAAAAAACAATCGGATTTTCAAACCGCAATGAAAATTGCGGCATTGCCGTTTATTAAAGCCGCAAGAGCGATTAAATTCGGCTGGTTGGCGAAAAATCGTGGTGCTAAATTGCAAAAAATTGCCGACAAATATGGCTTTGAAATCAATCTGAACGAGAAAATATACAACATGTCGGTTTCACAAAAACAGACTGTTGAAATCATAAAAGTGCTTTATAGGGGCGCGGATATTCTTATCCTGGACGAACCGACTGCCGTTTTGACGCCTCAGGAAATCAAAAAACTGTTCGACGTTTTGCGCAAGATGAGAGAGGACGGAAAATCTATCATCATCATCACACACAAACTCAACGAGGTTATGGAGATAAGTGACAGAGTTGCTGTTTTGCGCAAGGGACAACACATTGCAACCGTCAATACTTCCGAAACAAGCGAGCAAGAGCTTACCGAAATGATGGTTGGCGAAAAAGTCGATCTCAATATCGGCAGAACAAATCCTCACGACGTTGAAGACAGAATCGTCGTAAATCACCTTTCGTCGGTGAATCACGAAGGCGTCAAAGTGCTTGATGACGTGTCTTTTACCGCAAAATCGGGTGAGATCCTTGGAATTGCGGGTATTGCAGGAAGCGGTCAGAAAGAATTGCTCGAAGCGATTGCCGGACTTCAAAAACTCAACGATGGCGAAATATTTTATTTCGATCCGTCGAAAAACAACGAAAAAGTGGATTTGCGCTCCAAAACACCTGTGCAAATCAGAGAACTCGGCGTCAGATTGTCGTTTGTCCCCGAAGACAGATTAGGCATGGGGCTTGTCGGCAATATGGACCTTGTTGACAATATGATGCTGCGTTCGTATAGAAAAGGCATTCCGTTTTTCCTTGATAGGAAAAAGCCGAAAAATCTCGCAGAAACAATCGTACACGACCTCGAAGTCGCTACTCCCAGCACACACACTCCCGTCAGACGTTTGTCGGGCGGAAACGTGCAAAAGGTGCTTGTCGGACGCGAAATCGCCGCATCGCCTACCGTGCTTATGGCGGCGTATCCCGTAAGAGGCTTGGATATCAACTCGTCGTATATGATTTACAATCTTCTCAACGAGCAGAAAGAGAAAGGCGTGGCTGTTATATTCGTCGGCGAGGACCTCGACGTACTCATCGAGCTTTGCGACAGAATCATGGTGCTTTGCGGTGGCAAAGTGTCGGGCATCGTGGACGGCAGAAGTGCAATAAAAGAACAACTCGGTTTGCTTATGACAAAACACGAGGACGAAAAACAGGAGGCAGACGACAATGTTGAATAAACTTATGCACAACTCCTTCATCCATATAACAAAACGCACGGATACTCCCAAATGGCAATCATGGCTTGTGAGAGTGGCGGCGGTTGTCGTTGCATTGCTTGCAAGCGCGGTGGTGAGCAGTATTTTGAAACCTGGCACATTCGGCGCTTTTATCCAAAACGTGTTTGTCGGCAATTTTGCAACAACGAACAGAATTATCAGACTTTTGCAAAATACAGCATTGCTTCTCCTCATTTCTCTTGCGGTTACGCCGGCGTTCAAAATGAAGTTTTGGAACATAGGCGCGGAAGGTCAGGTGCTTATGGGTGGATTGATGGGCGTCGTCATGATAAAGTATCTCGGCGGAAAAGTCGACAATTCGCTTCTCATTATTCTAATGCTGATAATGGCGATTATCGGCGGTGCGGTGTGGGCGGTCATTCCCGCGTTGTTCAAAGCAAAATGGAACACCAACGAAACACTCTTTACGTTGATGATGAACTATATTGCCACAGGTCTTATATCCATATGCATAGCAGTGTGGGTTACGAGCGGTTCGCAAGTTCTAGGCGTGCTTAAATACGGCAGATTCCCCAAAATAGGCGGTTATAACTATATTTTGAACATTATTATCGTTGCGATAATCACGATTGTTGTTTCGATATATCTAAAATTCAGCAAACACGGTTATGAATTGTCCGTTGTTGGCGAGAGTCAGAACACGGCAAAATATATCGGCATAAGCGTCCCCAAGGTCATCATCAGAACGATGCTTCTTTCGGGTGCTTTGTCCGGCATTGCAGGTTGGTTGCTTGTTGCCGGAACATCGCATACAATTTCGACAACAAGCGCAGGCGGTATGGGATTTACGGCAATTCTTGTTGCATGGCTTGCCGGATTAAATCCCGTGGCAATGGTGTTTACGTCCTTGCTTGTGCAATTTTTCAATATAGGTGCAGAATATGCGGGTTCAAACTTCGGCTTCGGAACGGCATTCCCCGAAATTATCACTTCGGTATTCTTCTTTGTCGTTATTGCCAGCGAGTTCTTTGTCAATTACAATATCAAACTCAATCCTGCTTTTGCCGAAAAGTTGAAAAAGAAAAAGACATGCGAAGAAAGTGCGGATTCCGTTGAAGATGCGACAAATGCTTTAGAGAAAGAAAATAAACAAAATTTGCAAATCGAGAGCGAATGCATTGAAAAAGACGAAAACGATACAAAAAACATCGACGATAGTGTCGCAAATAAGAATGGGGAGGTAAACGACTGATGTTTCTGACCTTCTTGAGAGAATCGATTAGATTCAGCACCGTGTTTCTTTACGGATCGACGGGCGAAACCATAACACAAAAAAGCGGACACCTCAATCTTGGCACTCCGGGTATAATGTGCATAGGTGCAATCGGCGGAAGCCTTGGGGAATTGTGGTACATAAAATCCTTGTCCGATTTAAGCCAAATGAACGGCTTTTTGGCTGTCTTGATTCCTATTTTGACAACATTGCTGTTCAGCGGACTTGCAGGATTATTGTTCAGCTTTTTTACTGTAACGCTCAGATGCAATCAAAACGTAGTAGGATTGACGATTACAACGTTTGGCGTCGGATTGAATAAATTTGTGCTTGGCAACATGGACAATACGGGATTCGGTGAGGCGTGGAAGTATTTTATCAAATCCTTTCCGTGCGCAAACGACAATTGGTTTACTCAATTGTTCTTCTCATATGGTACGTTGGTATATCTTGCGTTGATTATTGCGATAATCGTTACTATCGTGTTCAAGAAAACGAGAGTTGGTTTGACATTGCGTGCTGTCGGAGAAAATCCCGCAACTGCCGATGCGGCAGGAATCAACGTAACTAAATACAGATACATTTCTACTATCATCGGTTGTGCCGTTTCCGGACTTGGCGGACTTTTCTACATCATGGATTACAACGGTGGAAGTATCGGCAACATTGCCGTCACCGTAGAGGCGTATGGATGGCTCGCAGTTGCGCTTGTTATTTTTTCCGTATGGAAGCCGAGTTGGGGCATTCTCGGTTCGATATTGTTCAGTCTGCTGTATTTTGTGCCGAACTTCTTTTCGGTGTCAACAACGGCAATGAAAGAGTTTATCAAAATTCTTCCGTACATTGTTACAATCGTCGTTCTGATTGCCACCAGCATGATAAACAAGCGTGAAACTCAACCGCCGGCGGCACTTGGCGTTTCCTATTTCAGAGAGGATAGATAGACAAAACCTAAAACACATATCGTGTTTGATAAAAATAAGCGTCAATAAGATTTAAGGCGGATAGCACGGCTATTTCGCCTTTTTTCATACGATTTAAGAGCAAATCGATTGCCTAATATTCGTTTCGTGTTGCGGATATTTTGTTTTCAAAACACACATCGTATTTTACACCGCAGCCGATTAAGATGTGAAAAGAGGCGGATAAAGTGGCGGCAAAAAAATCTGCGGAACAAATTGCCAAAAAATTATTGCCAAAAGCAGATAATGTGGTATAATAGCAAAGCAAATGAATTTGCGAATCGGGGATATGGCTCAGTTGGTAGAGCGTCGCGTTCGCAATGCGAAGGCCAGGGGTTCGAATCCCCTTATCTCCACCAGTCAGAATACAAGTTGAACCCCTCAACTTGTATTCTTTTTTTATGCTATTTGAAAAAATTAAAGTTTCACAATGCAATAAAAAGGCTCGTTGACAAAGATGCCTGTAATTTTGTCGTAACAAGAAATCGTCGTTGAATTTGAGTATAATAAAAAGCCCTGACAATCGTCAGGACTCTTTGTTATCGGGCTTGTAAATCGTATCTCGATTCTGTCATTATATAGTATTATTTCGTCAACTAAATAGTTTATCAATAATAGCGGTTCAAGTTTCAATGCGGATTTATAATAATTTGCGATCTCGGCTTTTGGTATAAGGTCTACCGTTTTGCTTTTTTCTATCGCTATTTTCTTTTCGTATTCAAGTTGTTGTTCTTCAAGTTCGTTTAGTCGCCTAATGGCATTGTTGGACATAACGCCTCTCTCTATTGCGGACATAATATTGTCTATTGCAAGGTCTATTTTTTGCTTTTCGCTTTGCAATAATTTCAATTCTTTTTGTTCGTTCAACATCTGCTCTTGCATTTGATAAATATGGTCTACGATTTTGCTTATTGCATTTGGATCTGAAAGTGCATTTATTATGGCGTCCATCACGATTTTTTCAAGCGTTTCCTTGCGCACTATCATCAAATCGCAGTCGGTTATGTTTCGCTTTCGTCCCGAACACTTGTAATAGTACATCGTTTTGCCATGCCGTGAAGTTCCCGTTTCTGCCGTAACCGGCATTCCGCAGTATCCGCATTTCACTTTATTTTTCAATAGATATACGACTTCAACGCTTCGTTTGCAGCGCAGATTTTTCTTTGCTGTTTGCGCAACTCTGTCAAATATCTCATCCGATACGATTTTAGGAAACGTATTAGTGTACGTTTCGCCATGTACGGTATATTTTCCCGAATATCGCTCGTTGCTCAATATTTTGTAAACGTGTCCGCTGTTAAACGCTCTGCCTTTGAACAAAACGTTGCGCGCGTTCAATTCTTTAAGGATTTGAGGCACGGTTACTCCGATTGAGTATCTTTCATATATGTATCTCACGATTTCGGCGGCATCTTCGTCTACGTAAACACGCTTGTTCTCAACACGGTATCCATACGGAACGCCTCCACCGCAGAAAAGTCCTTTCTTGCGATTTTCGTTCAGACCGCGAAGCACTTTCTGAGATAACTCGGCAGAATAGTATTCAGCGATGCCTATGTACACGTTTTCAAGGATAATGCCGTCCAAGTTCTTTGTGCCGTCCAGATTATCGGATGTGCGCTGTGTTGCGGATACGAGAATTTTGCCCGTCTTTTTGAGTTTTTGCTTGTTGACGGCAACTTCAACGGCGTTGCGACCGAATCTGTCCAAAGCATACACAAGCACCGCATCCCAACTTGATTTTTCGCTATCTTTCAACATCCGTTGGAAGTCCGGGCGGTTATCATTCGTGCCTGTCATGGCTCTGTCTATGTAGGTGGCAACCACTTGCAAATCATTGTCTTTGGCGTATTTGTTACATACGTCGAGTTGACCTTCAATGGATTGCTCCGTTTGACTGTTGCTAGAATATCTAGCGTATATTGCTGCTGTTTTCATATTGTTGTTTTTATCTCCTTTTTTGTGGTTATTTCGTCTTGCGACGGGAACGAAAATAAACGGAAACGATAGTGTCTGAAACATAGTGGTTATATAGGTTTGTCAAGGGTGCTGAAAAGCATACATTTTACCCTTGACAAACCGCAGTTTTCGTTTACGCTCCCATCGCGAAAGACGATAGTAAATTGTCAGTTTGCCTTTGGCATTTGACTTATTGTTTGCGGACTCACTTCGCCTATAATCTCACCGTCCGCAACGCAAGTGAAATTGTCGAAAAGTAGTAGTTTTTTGTCTTCGATGCCTATTCTGCACGCAACGTCTTCGTCCATAATATCGGACTTGAAATACGTCGGTAATCCACGTGAATATACCAGCTTTTCGCCGGACTTTTCGAGGTATTTCACAATGTATCCGACAGACAAATATACGTCTTGTTTTGTGTCTAATGGCTTGAAGTCATTTCTACCGAACAAAGACTTAAAGTGTGAGTTTATATAACTAAACTGCATCTTTCTGTTCTTTGTGCTGAAATCTCTTACTTTTTCGAGCTTGCCGATCATACCGTTTTCGGGTATGTAAAATATGCCGTGAAAGTGCAAGCGTTGTTTTGTCGGCGAACGCTCCCAAACGCCTATATACTTCCAACCTTTGCGAGATGATAAATGCTTGAAACAATTGCTTAATTTCTTGCGAAAGGTTTCTTCCGTGTGCAAGGCAGAATCGTATGTGAAAGTGCAAAAATAGTTCCAATCTTGCAGGTTTACTTTGCGCATAAGCCTTACTTTTCTGGCTATGGAATTTGTCCTTTTTCGCTCTATGTTTACATCCACAAAATCTTGTGCGGATTGAGGGTTTTCGAAATACGGTTCTAATTGATTTTGTATAAATTTTTTGCGCTGCTTTTTTGGTAGTTTCGCGCTCTCTTTGTATGCTTCTTCAAACAACGTTTTGGGGCTTTTGGGTTGTTTTGTTTCGGCGTTAATTTTTTCTACATTTTCCGTATTACCTCCGCTTATGTTTTCGATCGATTTCGTTTTTCGTTTAGGTCTTGTCGTATGCGGTATTGCGATAAAGTGGCTCCCGTCCGAATAGACTTTACACTCGGGGAACGGCATTATTTTTTTGCGCATTGACGTAAGATTGCTCTTCCAATTGCTGACGGCGTTTATCCAAAATCCGCATGAGCATTGAAACGTAGAACGCCTTTTGTTCGCTCTCGCTCATTGCTTCGAGATTTGGTTCGCCGACGGTTGTTACTTTGAGATTTACTTGTTTTCTCTTCAATGGCATTACCTCCTTTTTTAATATTTTTTGCAAGGACGGAAAAGGAAGTAAAGACGAAAATTTGACTTTCACGGACTTGGTTGCTACATAGGCTTTACCTCTTTTCTCGGTCTTGCGGTTTTATTCATAACACAGTTGGAATGGCGTTGTACACAGACTAAACCGGTCATCTTCCTAGACTATTCCGCCTAATTTCAAGACTTGCCCGTACTCTACCCAGACTTATCCGTACTCGCTACACTTTTTACGTGTTGTGAACAATACACATCGTAAACTCGAGCGAATGAACAAACAAGAACACTGTTGTGCGTAGTTTGGACGAGTTTGAAATCGTGACCGAACACTGTCCGAACGCTGTTGTGATATGAACTACCGACAGCGTATCATTGCCGACACGTTTTGCACAAATGGGTGTAAGTTTAGTTTCAATGGTTTTCGTTCGGTTTTGCAGGACAACTTTTGGGAGCGAGAATAGCTGCGCAATGGCTTTTGTGTGTTATGAACAGTTTTAAGTTAGCACAGAATCGTTTTTGAGCGTGAGTACATAAAATCCAACATTAGGGGAAATATTTGTTAAAAAAATGAATGTTGAGTGAAAATTTGAATGGAAAAACGCATATTAAGGTAAACCCAAGTGGGGATTTCGATGCCGAAAAGACAAAAGCAAATTTCGCAACTTGATATAAAAAAGAAAAAAATCCGCCTATGAAAAAGAGGACAAAAAAATCGCATTGCCGATGTGCGAGAAAAACGGGCCCGATTCGCCAAGCGGTTTAGCGCGAACGGCCCGTTCCGCACGGCTGCGATTTTGCCTTTTTAGGCGGTTTGTTTTTATACAAGGCGTATGCTTGTCTCGGCGAGCGCAGCGAGCCGACTTGTTCAAGACAAGCATACGCCTAAGTGCCATTTTGTGGCTTTCCTAAAAAATATCGAAACTCCCATAATTTTGAGTGCAAAAACTAAAAGAGTATGATATACTATTCTCAAGGTAGGTATTAGTATGGCAAACGTTAATTTTTCTAGAACAATTACAAGCCTAATTGAACGCAATAATTTGACACAAATTACATTTGCAAATGCAGTAAATGTGAATCAATCTCAGGTAAGTGATTGGATAACCGGTAAAAGCAAACCCAGTTTTGAAGCCTTAAGGGATATTTGTATTAAATTCCAAATTTCTGCGGACTATTTGTTGGGGCTGAAAACCGATGATAATTCTACTAAATTCAATATTGGCAATCGCAGATATACGGGAAGCAAACTAAAATTAAAAGAGTGGATAAAAACATTAGTATTAGAACATTGCACCGATGCGCATTCTTTTTGTGATATTTTTGCAGGCACAGGTATTATTACCGATGCTTTACTTGAAAGCTATGATACCTTTATCATAAATGACTTTTTGTATTCAAATGAGACAATATACAAAGCTTTCTTCATGAATGCTAATTTTGATATGCAAAAATTGTTATCATTTAAAAAAGTCTACAACGCTCTAGATTATGATTGCTTGCCAGAAAACTATGTTTCTATCAATTTTGGCGGGAAATATTTTGAATATGGTGACGCAAAAGCAATCGGTTTTATTCGCCAAAATATCGAAGATAAAAAAGAAGAATTAACTGAAAGAGAATATTGTATTTTAATTGCATCGCTTCTTTACTCTCTTGATAAATGTGCAAATACAGTTGGGCATTATGAAGCTTATTTTAAAGACAAAGAACTTGCTCGACGTTTTGTGTTTGAGCTAATTACCCCATATGACACTATGAAAATGGGGAAAAATATATCCATATTTAGAGAGGATTCAAATTTGTTGGCTCGAAAAATAAATGCTGATGTTGTATATATTGATCCCCCGTATTCTTCTAGACAATATAGCCGTTTTTATCATGTTTTAGAGAATATTACAAAATGGGAAAAACCTCAATTATCAGGAACAGCATTAAAGCCGCCAGTTGAAAATATGAGTGCGTATTGTTCAAATTCAGCAAAAGATGCCTTTGCAGACCTTATTGGGCATTTACAATGTAAATACATAATTGTTTCTTATAACAATACATATAATTCTAAAAGTTCATCTTCTGAAAACAAAATGACATTGGAAGATATTGAAAAAATATTAAAAAATAAAGGAAACACTGTTAAGTACGAAATGCCTTTTAAAGCTTTTAACGCTGGAAAAACGGATATAAAAAATCACAAAGAAATACTTTTTATAACCGAAGTAGGAAAATCAGCGCAAACCAAAAAAAATAGTATCGTTCGCTCGCCTTTCTTTTATGTCGGAGACAAATATAAACTTATGAAGCAACTGCTTCCATTATTTCCGAAAGATATAGAAACATACTTTGAACCGTTTTGTGGCGGTGGCAGTTCTTTTTTAAATGTGAATGCTGCTAAATATGTCTTGGGAGATGTTGATGAGTATATGATAAAACTACATAATATGCTTAATACTTATGCTCGAAATCCGCAGCGGTTTTTTAGCATTGTTAAAACCATAGAAGAAAGATATGGCTTTAGCGCATCATATAGACAAGATATCATTCCGAAAGACATGAAAGAAGAATACGCAAAAACATATTTCGCAAGATTCAATAAAGCAGGCTATGAGATGATGCGAAAAGACTTTAACTCGGATAAGCAAAACATTGAACTATTATATCTGTTGATAATTTACGGATTTAATCGTATGTTGCGATTTAATTCGAACGGCGATTTCAATTTGCCTGTGGGAAACGTTGATTTTAATTCCAATGTAACTAAGGCATTGGATCACTACTTTGATTTTTGCACGCGAAATGAAGTCTTGTTCTACACTTTAGATTTTAGAACATATCTAAAGATGTGGACTTATTCGAAAAATGACTTTATTTATTTGGATCCGCCCTATCTAATATCAAATTCGGAATACAACAAATTGTGGTCCGAAAAAGATGAGCGAGATCTGCTGGATCTATTGGATAATCTCAACGCAAAGAACGTTAGATTTGCAATATCCAATCTAATTGAAGACAAAGGGAAAAGAAATATTATTTTTGAGAAGTGGGCTCAAAAATATAATATTCACGAAATATCAAGCAGTTATTTGGATTACCATAATAACACAAAAACCGAAAATCATCGAGAGGTTCTTGTAACAAATTATTGATAAGGGAGATAATCATATGCCAAACAAAGTTAAGCATGGGAAAAGACTTTATAAACAGATGGCAATGGAAGTTGCTGTTCGAAATCCTGAGCGGTATCCGGAAATCCTTTCCGTTTTTGCAAAATACGAAGGTGAAGTCCTCGACGATAACAGGATACTAGAAATTTATAAAGATCTTTTTACAAGTAGAGCTATCGAAAGTAACAAATTAGATGTGGACAGTGCATCGGATGATGATATAAAAAAATTTATCAAAACATCATTGAGCCATAATAACGAATGGGGTTTTCCGACTGGCTATCAGGCGGCTTTTACTAGGTATTTAAAAACTTTGTCTGAGTTAGGCTTTATCTATATGCAATATAACGATAGAATTGCAATATCGGAGACAGCAAAAGCATTGCTTGATAAAAAGCTTGAGGTATCCGAAGCGTTCGCATTACAGTGTATAAGATTTTGGCGAAAATCTCCGTATAGAAGAGTGCTAAATGATTTTAATTATTTTTCGTTTGTGTTGAAGGTGCTCCTGAAATTAAAAGATGCGGGACACAGCCTTTCATATCCTCAATTTATACTATCTCTGTTTAGCGATGACGGAGATGTCGATCAATTTATAAACACGATTTCTAGTATAAAGTTGGGAAATGATATTGATGCTATGTACAATTATATCTTAACGAAATATAGTAATATAGACGAATTGCATCCTAAAGTTAATATGCAACAAACTGTTGTTAGTGATTATGGTAATACAGTTTTCAGGGTATTACAATTAACCGGACTTATTTCAGTTGAGAATAAATCTGGGGTTTTACTGATCTCTGTCAATGAAAATAGAAAAGACTTTTTGATGTATCTGTTAGGTGAAAATTTTGCCATTTCAGAAGATGCAAAAGAAAACGAAATGTTATACTTTACCGAGATCGGAGAAATAACGCCACAATTAATAGCAAACATTGCATCTTATAGAGAACCTGAAAGTTTAGTTCTTACAAACTATAACGCAGTTTTGCATAAGGTGATTTGTGATTATTCCATAACTGAAGAAAAAATTGTTGATATGATTAAGTCTATAACATCTGATAATAAGGAAAAGTTGTTTTGGTATATTCAAAAACCGCTTAAATTGGAATTTTTCATATCAATACTGATTTACCTAAAATATGGCGACGAGTATATAGTTAAGCCAAATTATAAGGCAGATGACAAAGGGATTCCATATCAACATGCGCCAGGCAACATTGGAGATATAAATATCACTTCTGATACAACAAATTGGCTTGTTGAAGTAACTTTAATAAGGAATAAGACGCAACAATTAAATAGCGAAACAGCAAACTGCATACGTCACTTATTACAAAGTGATAGTGAAAATAATTATTTGTCGTTTGTTGCTCCAACAGTCTGCCCTGATACTGAAGAGTTTTATCGAAATTCGGTAATTGGCATGATAATACGCGACGAAGAAAACTGTTATATTAAAGCGTATAATATCAATGATTTTGTTGATACAACACAAAAACGCATAAATATGACAGATATGCAATCATACAAAGAGAATATAGTAACGCAAATGCGCAAAAAGTTTGCATAATTTTCATATCAAACAAAGGAGGAAAAGATGGCAAGAAAAACATTTATTTCTTATAAATATAGCGATGTTGTCGAAGGGAAATCTAACAATCTTCGTGATAGAATCATTGCGAAATTAGGAGATGCATCACGTTTTTATCGCGGAGAAAACGGATACTCACAGGACTTGAGTTCTCGTTCTGCAAATTACATCCAAACAAAACTAAAAGATATGATACGAGACACATCAGTTACGATTGTAATTCTATCACCTAATATGAAGTTTAGTAATTGGATGAACTGGGAAATCTCCTATTCCCTTACAGAAATTACACGAGAAAACAGAACATCATTAACAAACGGGGTTGTATGTGTTGTACAGAAGCAACCTACATATTACAGTTTTGACGATGGCTATTCATGGATGAAAAAATGGAATGGCGAATGGGATTTGTCTAAGTGTTTTGAGGTTATTCGCCTAAACCAAAATAATAAAAAAAGATACTCTTCGAGTCGATTATCCTCAAACTATATGGATATAGTATCTGAAGACGCTTTCTTGAGAGATCCAAATAAATATATTGAAGAGGCCTATGAAAAGGCAAAATCCGGCGAGTATTTTATCAGCAAAAGAGGAGGTCTTTGTTAATGAGTTCCAGTATTAGTAAAGAAGTGCTGATTAATGAATATGCTAAAAATCTAAAAAACGGTAGTGCATCACTGTTTATCGGCTCAGGATTGTCAAGGCAAGCAAATTATTCTGGTTGGAAAGATATATTGAGAAATTGCGCAAATGAAATAGGACTGGATGTTGAAAAAGAAAAAGACTTAATAACATTAGCGCAATATTATATTAGAGTGAAACAACGGACACAAATTACTGAAACGATAAAAGAGTTTTTTTCGGATAATAATGGCACAGTCCAAAATGTACATCGAATTATTGCTTCGTTACCTTTAAATGCTGTTTGGACAACTAATTATGATACACTCATCGAAAGAGCATATGAGAATGAAGGGATATCAACTACTGTAATCACAGATGATGATTCCTATCGCAATATTGATAGAACGGCGAAAATAAGGATACATAAAATACACGGAACTGTTAAAGCCGCTGGAAAATGTATAATTGCTCGTCAAGATTACGATTTATTTCCGCAAACTCACGATATTGTATTATCCGAATTAAAAGGTGAGATGTGTTCTAATTCATTCTTGTTCCTTGGGTACAGTTTTAGCGATACCGACATTCAGCACATTTTAACAAAAATTAGGCTTGAATATGAAAATCAGCACCCACAAAGACATTTTTGTATAGTAGAAAAAGTAAAGCGCAAAGATGGTGAAAGTGAAGAAGATTATAAATATCGCATCACCCTTCAAGAACATTATGTGTCTGATATGCAGTGTTACGGAATTGATGTGGTATTAGTTGATTCATACGATGAAATAGAAGATATTTTGTTGTCTATTAGAGACAAGGTTTATGATAAAAACATTTTAATTACGGGGTCATATGATGATAACGATCAAATATCTTCACGCATTTCAGCAACTACAACCATGTTGGCATCTGCACTAGTAAAAAAAGGATATAAAATAGTTACTGGATATGGGAAAAACTTAGGCGCAGACATATCCGATGGTGTATATGACGGATTAACTAAATCTAATAAGAAAGTAAAAGATTTTAATAATGTACTTGACATATTTCCGTTTCCGTATAGACAAAGAAAAACTGCTGCACGCGACAAATTGTACACCGAAATCAGAAAACGCATGGTTTCTTTAACAAAAGTTTCTATTATAATTGCAGGAAAAACAAAGGGACGAAATTCTCAAGGTGTATACGAAGAATATGAATTATCAAACGATTCGAACCATTTGATTATACCTATTGCAACAACAGGTGGCTCTGCTCGACAAATTTGGGATGAACTTAACAAAACTGAAAAATATAATAATAACCAATTATTTCAGTCACTTGATAAAGAAACTGACATAAATAATATTGTTAAAACAGTAATCGATTTAATCGAAAAAAAGAAGGAGAATTAAAATTATGGGACATAAAATATTTGTATCATATAAATACCATGATTCAAATGTCAAAAAAATTACAAATTTACCTAACAAAATAGATATCGCAAGAGATTATGTTGATCAACTACAATCGTACTTTGATAGTACTGATGACATATATAAAGGTGAGGATGACGGCGAAGATCTTTCTCATTTAAATGACGATGCAATATGGGAAAAACTTAAAAATAGAATCTACGACACAACATTAACTATTGTTCTAATATCTCCTGGGATGAAAACAACTGAACCAGAAAGAGATCAGTGGATTCCATGGGAAATATCATATTCTTTGAAAGAAGTCTCACGGAAAAATAAATCTGGGAATTTAGTGACGAGTTCCAGTAATGCTATATTAGCAATAGTGTTGCCAGACTTGTACGGTTCTTATTCATATTTCCTTGAAAACAATAACTGTTGTTCATCAAAATGTAGATCTTTAAAAACAAATACACTCTTTACAATTCTCAGGAAAAACATGTTTAATGCTAAAAAACCAGATAAAAGTCGTTGTGTTAATAATGATGAAATATATCATGGTGAAAGCAGTTATATTTATTCTGTCAAATGGGACGACTTTGTTGATAATCCAACAGGCTACATAGAAAAAGCATACCATTTACAAAACTCAATTGAGCAATTTGACATATATAAAGAAATTGTATAGTTTCTTTATATAGTATTTTTTCGAGTCCTCTCGGGAATGTAAAATAAAGTGTGTAAGTTAGAAAAAGGCTTACACACTTTTCTTGACATTCCCAGTCCTCTCATGTTGCATGCTTTTCATCAACAACTAATGCAACTGACAATTATTTTGCTTAATTGTCGCTTACGGTCTTATTCGTAAATCGCCATATATCTTCGGCGCATTTTGATAAAGTATTCATACACCGTAGCCTGAGCGCGAGATAAAACTCTGCCTATTTCGGGGTAACTCAAACCGTTTTGGCGGCATTCCAAAGCGATACGCATATTTACGGTCAAATTCAGGCTTTCCACAATTGCGTCATATACGGTATAGTCTTGTGCGACTTCTTCCTTTATTTCGTATGAAGGCTCGCTTACAGGCGTTAGGGCGTCTAAACTTACTCTGCGGAAATAGTCGCTTGTTTTGCGGGTTATAAGTTTAGACATCGTTCTGATACACGCAATCTTGACCGTTATTGCTTTACCCTTTTTATCGTGCGTCAAAACGTCGTTTAATCGCTTTCCATAATGATTACAAAGGAATAGCGCACATTCTTGGACTAAATCATAACCGTCGCTGAACGTGTGGTTAATATCGTTTTTACGTCTTATATCAGCGCATAGGTCTGCGTACATCTTTTGCATTCTGCTTCCCATATAGCCGATAAGGAATCGTGTTTCGTACATAGCCAACTGTTCTGCCATTGCAAGAACGTTGTTTTTAGAGATTGTTTCTTTGAAAACGTCATAATTTTCAATATGTTTTTTCATTTTTGATATGCTCCGAGTTTTATTTGCCTTTCGGCAACAAGACGGCGCAGCACCGAGAAAAATCAAAAACATATCAATTTAATGTAAGATGCCTATGTCAACGAGCAGCGAAAATTATTGCGCTTACAATAAAACAGCCTATATCAAACAAGCAATAATTTTGCCGTTGATATAGGCTTTTCTTTGTGCTAAACCGTCACCACGAAAGGCAAATAAACTCGTAGCACAAGCACAATTAAATGATTATTCAACTTGTGTCACGGGCTTCCCACCAGTGAACCGCGGTATACCCGTGGTTCATTTTTTTATACAACCGACGGCGCAGAAGTTGTCTGTGGGGAGTATAGAAAATAAGTAAAGCGGGATTTGAGTATGAAATCGGCAATTATCGGACTTGGTGTCATAGGCAAAGTACATTACGACGTTTTGAAAAGTCAAGACGCCGATATCGTTGCGTTGTGCGACGTAGATGAAAGCGCACTTGACAAGTTCGACGGAGTGAAAAAGTATTCCGATTATAAAAAGATGCTGGATTGCGAGGATATCGACGTCGTGCATATTTGCACACCGCATTATTTGCATGCGGACATGGTGATTTACGCGCTTGAAAATGGTGTGAACGTGCTTTGCGAAAAGCCGTTATGCATAAAAGAAGAGGACATCGGACGAATCGTCGAGGCAGAGAGCAAGTCGAAAGCAATGCTCGGCGTGTGCTTGCAAAACAGATACAACAATTCAAGCCGTTTCGTGAAGCAGTTGCTTGAAGGCAAAAAAGTCGATTTTGCGTTCGGCAACGTATCTTGGCATCGCGACGAAGAGTATTATCGCACGGGCGCGTGGCGCGGAAAACTCGAAACCGAGGGCGGTGGGGTGATGATAAATCAGGCCATTCACACTCTCGACCTCATGCAATGGATATGCGGTGCGCCAAAGAGCGTTTGCGCCAACACGTACAACTATTCGCTCAAAGGCATAATTGAAGCCGAGGACACTGTAATCGCAATGTTTAAGGGCGACACTGACTTCGAGTTTTTTGCGACCAACACCGCAAAAAGCGATTTGCCTATCGAGATACGTTTTATTTCCGGTGGCGACATAATCACGCTTTATCCCGACGAAGTGCTTGTCAATGGCAAAGTCGCCGACATCGAGCATTGCATGAAGGGCTACGGCAAGATTTCATACGGCAACGGCCACGAAAAACTTATCAAAGATTTTTACGATTGCGTCGCTCGCGGCGAAAAGTTTTGGATTGACGCAAAAGAAGGCTCGGCTTGTGTAAGGCAGGTGCTGGCTGCATACAGAAGCAACGGACAAGAAGTTCTCATTTGACTTTGAAAACGGCAATACTACGTCAACGCCCCTCGCTTGCCAACTCATGTGCTACGTGTACACTAGGGTTGTTGTTCGAGGGGTGTTTTTTTGTATTTCATCTGTTTGGCAAAGTTATATAATGTTTTAGAGTTTTAAATATCCGCATAAAACTATTGGTTATTATTGAAGATTTATCGAGGCGTAAAACTGCTTCGGGGTGATGCCGTATTCATTTTTGAAGGCGCGGAAAAAGTGCGTGTAATCGGAAAACCCGCATTTGACGTAAACCTCGGTGACAGGGTAGCCTTGTTCGATAAACTGTTTTGAAAGCACAAGGCGTTTTTTGAGGATATAACGGTGAGGGGAAGTGTTGGTGTTTTCTTTGAAAACGTGCGCAAAATAGTATTTGTCCACAAAAAGTGCGGAAGCAATGGTATCCAGGGACAAATCCTCGGTGATATGCTCGCTTATGTAGTCTATCGCTTTTGTTACGCACGGGTTGTTCTTGCCGTAAAATGCGAAATCGTCGGCATTTTGCAAGAAGTATTGTCCCAAAATCACGAGCAACGCTTTTATACGCTCTTCGTTTTCTACGTCCGAGCCGAAAGCGTCATCTTGTGAGTGGGCAACAGCGTCTAAACCGTGGCGGATTTTGTCCGAAATTACGCCGTTACGCACCAAAAAGGCATTGTGGGCTGACGCTTGCAAAAAGCAAGTGTTGAGGTCGGTTTTTGCGGTCGAAATACGCTTTAAATAGCGTTGATTCAACCACAAAACGAAACGCTCGTAAGTTTCGGCGGAGTCCTTTATGTCGAGTTGGTGGAGCTTGTTTGGCGGTATAATAAGCACGTCGCCGGGACGCAAGGCGTATTTGCAGTCTTCGATGATGTACGTTGCCGAGCCTTGCAGAAAAAAATAGACTTCGGAAAAGTCGTGTGAGTGCATTTCGACGGTTTTGAAATCCTTGTCCTTTTTGTGATGCACCTCAAAAGTGGTCGTGCTCATTTGTTGATTTTCGTATTTGTCGATTTTCATAAGTATATAATATAACCAAAACAGCAATTTTTGCAAGTAAAAAAGCAATAATCGGGGTTTACTATGCAAAAGTTGAGTGGTAAAATTATTACAATAAGGAGTGTGGAAGATGAGCTTTTTTGACGATAAACTTTTGCTTTCGGGCGATACGGCGCAAAAAATCTACGACGCTATTTCAAAGTTGCCCATAATCGATTATCATTGTCATCTCAACGAAGAAGAAATCAAATGCGACAAGCATTTTTCCGATATAGGCGAATTGTGGCTTTCGGGAGACCATTACAAATGGCGCGCGATGCGTCTTTGCGGCGTTGACGAGAGTTATATCACCGGCAATCGCTCGTACAAAGAGAAATTTTTGAAATATGCCGAGATTATGCCCAAACTTATAGGCAATCCGCTTTACTATTGGACGCATATGGAACTCGTGCAAATTTTCGGAATAACCGAACCGTTGAACAAGGACAGCGCGGAAGATATTTATAAAAAAGCAAACGCCGTTTTGAAAGATTTGAGCGTGCAAAAATTGCTTGAAAAATTTGGCGTGGAATATATTGCGACGACGGACGATCCGTTTTCGGATTTGCACAATCACGGCGATATAAATGGCGTTAAAGTGCGCCCGACCTTCCGTCCCGACAGATGTTTTTCCGAAGGCGCGGACAAAGCGACGCTAGAAGAAAGATTGGACTATTTCGTATCAAAAGGTTGCAAAATCGCAGACCACGGATTCGACAACTTCGACGACGTCGAAAATCTTGAATGGCTGATTGAAAAGTGTTATGAAAAGGGCATTGTGTTGCAACTTCATTTCGGCACGTTCCGCAATATAAATTCCGACGCTTTGCGTGCAATCGGCAAAGACAGCGGTTTTGACGTTTTCAGAGATTTCGTCGCTACTGACGCGCTTGCAAAGTTGCTTGACAAAATGAACGCAAAACTCGGCGGATTGCCAAAAATCGTACTTTATCCGCTCAACGATGCATGTTTAAGAGCCGTTTGTGCGATTTCGGGTGCTTTTCCGAACGTGCTTGTCGGTGCGGCGTGGTGGTTTAACGACACCGTGCGCGGCATAAACAGGCAACTCGAAACCGTGTCGGAATACGCGGTTTTGGGTACGAATCTAGGTATGCTTACGGACAGCAGATCGTTCAGTTCGTACGTGCGTTTCGACTTTTTCAGAAGAATACTTGCGTCGTTTGTCGCAGACAAGGTCGACAAGGGCGAATACGATGAAAAGAGCGCGATTGCGCTTGCAAAAGATATTGCTTACAACAACGTCAAGGAGGCTCTCGGTTTATGAAAATGACGTTTCGCTGGTATGGCGAAAAAGATTGCATACCGCTAAATTACATCAAGCAAATTCAAGGCATGAGCGGTGTGGTGACTGCGGTTTACGATACGCCCGTGGGCGAGGTTTGGGACGTAGAAAAACTTGAAAGACTCAAACGACTTTCAAACGACGCCGGACTTGAAATGGAAGTTATCGAGTCCGTGCCCGTGCACGAGGACATCAAGCTCGGAAAGCCGTCGAGAGATAAATATATCGAGGCGTACAAGCAGAATATCATCAACTGCGGCAAGGTGGGCGTAAAGTGCATTTGCTACAACTTTATGCCCGTGTTCGACTGGTTGCGCACGGATTTGTATTTCAAGCATAAAGACGGCGCAACGTCGCTTGCCTACGACCATGAAAAACTGCTTGCGCTCGATCCTAAAAATCTGCATTTGCCGGGTTGGGACGAGAGTTATGGTCAAGACGAATTGAACGCGCTTTTGAAAGAATACGGCGAAACCGAAAAAGACGCGCTTTTTGAAAAATTAAAATCCGCAAAACCGACCGTTTCGCAAGCCGATGCGGAAAAACTCGTC
>ERZ773235.1613-NODE-1613-length-22132-cov-3.816732_pt1 | contig 22132 bp, 22 predicted proteins | sample MGYA00580522_ERZ773235 | MGnify/ENA primary metagenome ERZ773235 (study PRJEB29015, sample SAMEA2737797) | human gut metagenome | biome: human gut; feature: human-associated habitat; material: faeces | place: China | collected 2012 ...
CATCATACCGTGGATAAAGTTGCTTTTTCCCTCCGTTACCGCGTTGTCGATCATAGTAAGTAAATCATGATAAACAGCATTCATGGCAGGCTGAGAGAGGTCGCCTTGGTTGGGGAGCTTGTTCGGACGGTGTCCGGAAAAGCAAACATTCAGATGCTTTTGGAAAAACGCCGCTTGATTGATATTTGTCATCGAAACACCTTCTTTTTTACTAATATCGCTTTATAGAATACATATAATATAATTATATTACATTTAACAAAACGAGTCAATGCTAATATTGGTTTAAATGTAATATATAATCTTAATTGTAGATTATAATGTTATCATAAGAATGAGCGAAAGAGGGTGATACATTTGTTGGTAAACGATATTGATTATGAAGTGTTTTTACCAAAAAGACTGTCGGAATTACGAACACAAAAGAATGTATCAGCCAGAGAAATGAGTTTATCGTTAGGTCAGCATCCGGGGTATATCAATAGAATTGAAAACGGTCATTCATTGCCCTCTATGTCGGTTTTCTTTTATATCTGCCAATATCTTGATGTAACGCCGAGCGAGTTTTTCAGCAGTGATTTAAAGGCTCCGCACAAGTTATCGGAGCTGATGGAAAGCTTAAAGTCAATAGACGGCGAGCAAATCGAGCATTTAAATGCGTTTATTACCGGATTTAAAAAGGATTGAAAAAACCTCCGTCTGCTGTACAGACGGAGGTTTTTAGACTGTGATAAAGGCAATGACGCTCTGGGAATTATGTTCGGCAGGAGATTATCCCCTGCTTTTTTGGAAATCCGCGCTGGGTAAATTGCCGATAATCGATTTATAGGTTTTGGAAAAGTAGGAAATGTTTGAGAATCCGCTGGCATAGGCGCTTTGGGCAACATTATATTTCCCTGTGCTCAACAAAGAAAGCGCATAATTACAGCGGATATAATTTAAATGGCGCAGCATCGTTTGTCCGGTGACCTCTTTAAAAATGTGGCACATATAATACCTGCTCAGTCCGACGCTGCGGCAGATGTCATCAATGGAGATATCCTGTTCAAAGTGTTCGTAAATATATTGAATGGCTGCTTTTACGGCATGAAACTTCGGAGATTCCGGCACGGTTGCCATATTATCGTCACTGGATTGACGCGCCAAAAGTGCCAAAAGGCACTGCACATAGCCGCTGATTGCTTCTCGGTAATAGGGGCGCTTGTGTTGATATTCCTCTGCGATTTGGTTATAAAACCGTACGATTTCCGGATCGGAGGATTTTACAGGCAGGCTTCCCGCGCCGGAATAGACCGCAGCGTCGGGAATCAGGCAGTAATATTCGCATTTTTCGGTAATCGGATATATCGTATGCAGGCGGTTGCTGTCCACGACAGCAATTTCACCTGCGGAAACTTTTGTCCTCTGTTCGTCAGAGCATACTGTCGCTTCTCCATTGATAAACAGCAGAAGTTCGGGATTTTTATGCCAGTGGGGCAGAAACTCAACGCCGGTCTTTGACAGCGTATCCCGATGGAACAGGATTTTCAACTGTGCGTCTTTGTATATGTGATATTCGTATGGCATAAAATCATTACTCCCTTTGAGACAGCATAGGTGCGTTCCGGAATATTCAGCGGGTTATCGGTTTCTATTCTGACCGGAGGAGCCGATCGAGGTCGGAAACTGTCTTTGCAATGTAAGTGGCTTTCGCCCACTCCAGCTCTGCGCGGTCTCCATATCCGTAAAGAACGCCGACGGAATCCAAACCGGCTTTTTGCGCGCCGATAATGTCATAGTCCCGATCGCCGATCATGACTACCGATGACCGATCGATGATGCCGCAGGTTTCCAGCGCATATTCAATCACTTCGTTTTTCTTTGTTCTTGTTCCGTCTAAATTCGCACCGGCAATATATCGGAAATAGCCGTCAAGCTGAAAATGCTCCAGAATCTGTCTTGCAAATATCTCCGGCTTGGAAGTGGCAACAATCAGCGTTTTGCCGCTGTTTTTAAGCTGTTTCAGCATTGGCGCAATTCCGTCGTAAACTTCGTTTTCAAAGATGCCCTTTTCGCGGAAATACTCCCGGTAAAGTGCGACGGCATGTTTCGCTTCCTCTTCCGAAAAACCGTAATACTTTTCAAACGAATCGCTCAAAGGCGGTCCGATAAACGGATACAGCTGTGTTTTGTCAGCAACTTCAATGCCGTATTTCTTCAGCGCATAGGCAACAGAGTTGGTGATACCGACACCGGGATCGGTCAAGGTGCCGTCCAGGTCAAACAAAACAATCTGATAGTTTTTCATTACCGCTTTCCGTCCTTTTCTCAAATCGCACCGAAATCAGATGCTTGCATGATTTCGGCATTCTGTAATCATTATAAAACATTGTCGGAGGAAACGCAACGGATTGTGAAAATTTACAAAATATTTACAGCCGTTCATCGAAAAAGAATGTAAATTTTTGATATAAAAGATATCATGAATGTGGTATAATAAAAAGAAAAGCGAAATTTTTCATAGATTGATTGTGAAACCGGAAGATTTTGTTTTCTTCGGAAGAAGTTCCGGATAGTGGAAGGGAAGGGCGCCGAAATGGCTGAGGATCATTTGGATTTAGAGGAAATTAAACGCCGCCAGCAGCAGCTCGTGGAGATGAAAAAGGTAAAACAAGGACAGATTGAAGCGCCGCAGGTGGATCTGGAAGCAGAAAAAATTGTTCCGCATACCGTCAAGGAAAAGCAGCAGAATTTCTGGTATCATTATAAATGGGTGACGATCGGATCGATTTTGGGAGCAGCATTGCTGATATTTTTTATTGCGGATATGGCGACCAAAGACAAATACGACATTACCATTATGGCATTTAATCAGTATCAGGGATATTTGGATACCGATATACAAGCGAAGACCTTTGAGCAATTTGCCGACGACACCGACGAAAACGGTGAAGTTAACGTGCTGATCAACGGGGCGCAAACATATTCATCCGGGGGGACATCGTCCGGTGTAACAATTAATCCGCAGGTGGCGCAGGTGGCAAGTACCAAATTATTTGCAGGTATGCAGACTTTTGAAGGATTTATCTTCCTGATGGATGGGAGCACTTATGAATCTTTGATAACCGATTCCGAAACCGGAGAAAAAGCGGATATTTTTCTCGACCTTTCGCAGTACAGCGGACAAAATGCCGCTTTTCAAGGGGACAAATTGTATTTAAAGGATACACAGCTGGCAAAGGACTGGGGATTCAAAGAAGTGCCGGATGATTTATTCCTTTGTCTGCGTGATTTTGATAAATATGACGCGGGCAAGGAAACCAACCGCGTGAAAAAACTGCGTGCACAGTATGCGCAGGAGAAGGAAGTTTTTGACAAGATTATCGAATCGGTGTTGAAAAATCCTGCGCCGGCAGAAAACACCAGTGATATATCCGGCAAGTAGATCTAAAAAATACCCTTATCCAACTGTTCTCCGTTGGATAAGGGTATTTTTACGGTGTTTTATTCATTCTTTCTGCTTGGGTGCCGGATTGCGCAGGTCGGACAGGCCGAGAATATAATCAGTGGTGGTATGATAATATTTTGCTAATGTGATTAATGCCCAAACCGGAATTTCATAGATCCCTTTTTCATATCTCCGGTAAACCTCTCGCTTACAATTTAAAACTTCTGCAATCTCTTCTTGTGTTTTATCCGAATCGACTCTTAAATCTTCCAGGCGCTGAAAAAACATTGAAAATCACCTCATTTATAATGCTACTATTTTGTTGCATTATAAATGAAATTATGCTACAATATTGTGGCATTGGGGGGGCAGTGTTGGAAATCGCCATGATTTTGGATAAGCGTTAAAAGAAAGCAAAATAATATTAGTCCGCCGGTAGCATTTTTTTACTCTTGACGCATATAATAAAGAGGAAAGACAGCGTGGTCTGACAAGGGATAGAAATATTCCTTTGTCAGACTTCTTTTTTTTAAAAAACAAATTGCAATCAGAAACGGAGCGAAAAGTATGTGTTCTATTTGTGGGATTCTCGGCGGAGAACAGGAAAACAGGGAGACATCTTTGCAGCAAATCAATGCGCGGATGAAGGACAGAGGTCCGGATCAAAGCGGTATTTATCTGGGAGAGGATGTTGCGCTGGGGCACAACCGACTGGCAATCATCGATCCGGAAAACGGGATACAGCCGATGACGAGACGGTATCAAGACCATGATTATACTATTGTATATAACGGGGAACTGTATAATACTCCCGAATTGACGGCGATAATCCGGGACAGAGGAATTACGCCGGAAACATACTGTGATACAGAAGTGGTGCTTTATATCTATATTCTATTTGGGGAAAAATGCGCATCGATGCTAAACGGCATTTTTGCTTTTGCGGTGTATGACGGGGAGAGAAAAGCAACCTATTTTGCCCGTGACCGATTTGGCGTTAAGCCGTTGTTTTATACTTTTGTGGGAAAGACGCTGGTGTTCAGTTCTGAAATGAAAGGGCTCCTGCAACACCCCGGTGTGAAATCCGAGGTGGATCAAACAGGTTTGTGGCAGCTTATTTTTCTTGCTCCGGTACGGCTGAGCGGCGGCATTTTTAAAGGCATTGAGGAAGTGGAACCTGCGCAGCAGGCAGTATATCAGGACGGCAAACTGACCAAGACGCAGTATTGGAATCTGGAGGCGAGGGAATGCCGTGACAGCCGGGAGGAGATCATTGAAAAAACAAAGTTTTTGCTGACCGATGCCATTCAACGACAGCTTGTTTCGGATGTACCTCTTTGTACCCTGCTGTCCGGCGGGTTGGATTCTTCTGTGATCAGCGCGGTGGCAGCTTCGCATTATCGGGAACAGGGGCTGCGGCTTAACACCTATTCGTTTGAATATGAGGGTAACAGGGAGAACTTTCACAGCAGTTTGTTCCAGCCTCAGAGCGATGATGCCTATGCGCTGTATATGGCGGAGTGGCTGGGGACAGAGCACCATGTGCTGACCGCGCCGACCGAAGAGGTTGCCGGTTTGCTAGGAGCGGCGGCATTGGCGCGTGATTTTCCGGGTCAGGCGGATATTGACTCTTCCCTGCTCTATTACTGTCGGCTGATAAAAGAACGTCATACGGTGGCAATGTCTGGAGAATGCGCGGATGAAATATTCGGCGGCTATCCCTGGTTTTATCGTCCCGAAATGCTAAATAGCGGATTTTTCCCCTGGATTCATGATCCGATGTTGCGGGCGTCGTTATTTGATGACAGGATTGTCCGGGGCAAAGAGGGCTGTGAATATATGCGGGAGCAATACCGAAGGAGTATGGCAAACTGTCCGGTTCTGGAGGAGGACTCCGATACGATGCGGACCAGCCGACGTGCTACATGGTTGTCGGTCAACTATTTTATGGCATCTCTGCTGGAACGGAAAGACAGGATGAGCATGGCGTCGTCGGTAGAAGTCCGTGTGCCGTTTGCAGACCATCGAATATTGGAATATGTATACAATGTACCGTGGGAAATCAAATTTGAGAACGGAGCGGAAAAAGCGCTGCTGCGAAATGCTATGGCGGAATATTTGCCGGAAAAGATTCTTTACCGGAAAAAAAGCCCTTACCCTAAGACTCAGAATCCTAAATATGAAGAATTGGTGCGGACAGCGTTGACAGAACGGCTGAGGCATCCTGATTCTCCACTTGGGCAGATGTTGAACAGGAGGCAATTTGATTCGTTTTTACAGTCCGACAGCGAAACCTGGTTCGGTCAGTTGATGAGCAAGCCGCAATTGCTTGCCTGGCTGCTCCAATTTGACTTCTGGGCAGAGCGGTATCAGGTAAATTTTACAGTCAACTAATTTGAGAAACAGACCGCTTTTGCGGTCTGTTTCAGATTAACGGACTGGTTCCGACAAAATATACCGAAAGATATTGACTTTCCTACTATTCCCATAGTAAAATGGAGAAAATGATAAAAATGCGGAAGGAGAAAAGAACATGATGATTTCAACAAAAGGAAGATATGCGCTGCGGGTCATGATTGATATTGCTGTTTATTCCAATGGAAATTATATTTCATTAAAGGATGTTTCTGCTCGGCAGGAAATATCGGTGAAATATCTGGAACAGGTTATTTCTCTGTTGAACAAAGCGGGATTCTTACACAGTCTGCGCGGAAATAACGGCGGTTATAAGCTGGCAAAAGAACCGTCTGCCTACACAGCGGGGGACATTCTTCGTGCGGCGGAAGGTTCCCTTGCGCCGATCGCTTGCTTGCAGGATGAGCAAAACCACTGCGACCGACGGGATCAATGCACTACGCTTTCGTTTTGGGAGCAATACTATCGGGTGATAACCGATTATGTGGATGGGGTTACCCTACAGGAACTTGCTGACAACGCCAGAGCGATGGCGGGAAACGATTATTCGATCTAGGGCAGGTTGGTTACCGGAAAAATTTTCCGATAACTTTTGAAAAAGGTATTGACAAAGAGAAAACAGCATGATATAATCCTATTAAACTAGTAGGAAAGGTATGAAATTAAAATGTATCTTTTGGTTCTTCGATGTTGACGCTTTTCAGAAGCAATAACTTTGGAATATCAAGAGACAATTTTTGAAAGTTTTTAGTAATCGGAAAGGAAAGAGATTTGTATGAAAATTTATCAATCGCTCACTGATCTTGTCGGCAAAACGCCGCTTTTGGAACTTACCAACTATGAAAAGAAGAATGGACTGGAGGCAACAATCCTTGCAAAGCTGGAGTATTTTAATCCGGCAGGATCGGTCAAGGACAGAATTGCCAAGGCGATGATTGAGGAGGCGGAGGCTTCCGGAAAGCTGAAACCGGGCGCTACCCTGATTGAACCGACTTCGGGCAATACCGGCATCGGTCTTGCGGCAATTGCGGCTGCAAAGGGGTATAAAATTATTATCACCATGCCCGAAACCATGTCGGTGGAACGACGGAATTTGATGAAAGCTTACGGCGCCGAGCTTGTGCTGACCGAGGGCGCCAAGGGAATGAAGGGCGCAATCGCCAAGGCGGAAGAGCTTGCGCAGACGATACCGGGTGCTTACATTCCGGGACAATTTGTCAATCCGGCGAATCCGCAGGCGCACAGAAGTACGACCGGGCCTGAAATTTGGGAGGATACCGACGGTCAAGTGGACATTTTTGTGGCTGGCGTCGGAACCGGCGGTACCATTACCGGTGTCGGAGAATATTTAAAAGGAAAAAATCCCGGGGTAAAAATCGTGGCGGTAGAGCCTTCCGCTTCTCCGGTGCTTTCTCAAGGGGTAGCCGGCGCTCATAAAATTCAGGGAATCGGAGCCGGTTTTGTGCCCGATACTTTGAATACCGGCGTTTATGATGAAATTATCCCGGTGGAGAATGAAGCTGCATTTGAAGCCGGACGCGCAATTGCAAGAGCGGAAGGCATTCTGGTGGGGATTTCTTCGGGTGCGGCGCTTTGGGCGGCAACCGAACTTGCCAAACGGCTTGAAAACAAAGGCAAGACCATAGTCGTTTTATTGCCGGATACCGGCGATCGTTATTTGTCCACTCCGTTGTTCTCGGAATAGAGCGGTTTAATAGGCAGGGGCGAAAAGTATCTTTTCGCTCCCATTGTTCCCGGATGATGTTTTTAACCGGATAGGAACAAATTTAAAAAGGAATTGTGATTGTTATGACAATACAGGAGATGCAGCAGAAAATATTGCAGTTAAAGCAGGAAAACGACATCTGTATATTGGCACATTCTTATCAGCGGCGGGAAATCACCGAGGTGGCTGATTTTACCGGGGATTCCTATGCACTTGCAAAGCAGGCGCAGAATGTATCCAACAAAACGGTTATCCTATGCGGCGTTCGTTTTATGGCGGAAACCGTAAAAATCCTTTCACCGCAAAAGACGGTTTTGCTTGCTAATGCAGATGCGGGATGTCCGATGGCAGAGCAGATGGATAAGGATTTGGTAGAACAGCTGAAAGCGGCGTACCCGGGTTATACCGTGGCGGCGTATATTAATACAACGGCAGAACTCAAAACAGTCTGTGATGTCTGCGTCACCTCGTCCTCCGCAGTCAAGATCCTTTCGGCAATGCCCGAAAAGGATATTCTGTTTATTCCCGATATCAATTTGGGGACTTATATCCAAAAGCAACTCCCTGAGAAAAACATCAAGCTGGTACACGGCGGCTGTCCGACGCATGTGCGTGCGGGCGTGAAAGAGGTTCGGAAAGCAAAGGCAAGCCATCCCGGCGCATTGCTGCTGGTGCATCCCGAATGTCTTCCCGAAGTGGTGGAGATGGCGGACTATGTCGGCTCGACCAGCGGCATCATGGAATATGCCGTTCAAAGCGATGCGAAAGAATTTATCATCGGCACCGAGAACAGCATTACCGAACATCTTCAGTATGAATGTCCGCAAAAGCGGTTTTATCCGTTATCAAAGGATTTGGTCTGTCACAACATGAAGATCACTACCCTTGCTGATCTGCTTGCCTGCTGTGAGGGAGAGGGCGAGAAGATCGAACTGGAGGAATCCGTGCGGCTTTCGGCGAAGAAATGTATTGACAGGATGATTACATACGGCGGTTAAATCGTGATGGCGGAATCCGAATTTTCGGCAGGGTAGATTTTTTCAAGCCGTACAGAAATGATGGTCAATGGACTTGAAATGCGGTCAGCGGATGGTTGTAAACCGATTTTTAAGTTCACTGGCGATATGAGAGGAATCCGAATGAATCTATGAATAAACGAGCGTTAATTGCGATGAGCGGCGGTGTGGACAGCTCGGTAGCGGCGGCGCTGATATGTGAAAACGGATATGAATGCATCGGTGCCACCATGAAACTGTATCACAACGAGGATGTGGGCGTTCCGAAAGCGCATACCTGCTGTACCCTTGAGGATGTAGAGGACGCGCGCGATGTCGCGTTCTCTCTGAATATGCCTTATTATGTTTTTAATTTTACCGACGATTTCGCCGGTCAGGTAATTGACCGCTTTGTATCCGCATATGAAAACGGAGCGACGCCCAATCCCTGCATTGACTGCAACCGCTATATGAAATATCAGAAGCTGTATCAGCGTGCAAAAATCATGGATTGTGATACCATTGTAACCGGTCATTACGCGCGGATTGAATATGATTCCGACACCGGACGGTGGTTGCTGAAAAAGGCGCGGAATCTTGCGAAGGATCAGAGCTATGTTCTGTATTTTATGACGCAGGAGCAGTTAAAGCACACGAAGTTTCCGTTGGGGGATTTTGCAAGCAAGGATGAAGTCCGTAATGTTGCCGCTAAATATGGGTTTATCAATGCGAAAAAGCATGACAGCCAGGATATTTGTTTTGTACAAAACGGGAAATACGCCGATTTTATTGAGCAGTATACCGGAAAAAGCTATCCTTCGGGTTCGTTTGTGGATTTGCGGGGCAATCAACTCGGCAGGCATAAAGGAATCATTCGGTATACGGTCGGACAGCGAAAAGGACTGGGGCTTTCTTTGCCGGCACCGATGTATGTCTGCCGCAAATGTCCCGAGGACAACACGGTGGTATTATCCTCCGAAAAGGAGCTTTATACCACCGAGCTGATTGCGGAGGATTTCAACTGGATTGTCCCGCCTTCGCCGGAACAGTCCATCAGGGTTACGGCAAAGGTGAGATACGGAGCAAAGGAAGCGGCGGCTTCCGCCTCGGTGTTGCCGGATCAAACGGTACGGGTGATGTTTGACGAGCCGCAGAGGGCTGTGACTAAAGGACAGGCGGTTGTGCTCTACGACGGAGATATTGTTATGGGCGGCGGAACGATTTGCAGGGGATAATCCCCTGCACCCTAATCCGCGCACGAAGTTGATATGAATCAGAAAGCTTTTATGCTCGCGTTTTGTTAAAAACAATTCACCGAATTATTTTTGGCTGTCGCCTCTTTACTCGCGGCAACCGTTCGAGGTGCTTTTGGCAGGAAATTATGCTCGGGCGGATTGACAAATTTGAAATATCGTGTTATCATTAAAAAAACCTTTCAAAAGGACAGAAACCCAAAAGATATCGGTCTCTATGCGGTATCGGAGTAAATTCAGCAAGGAATCGTGATTGTAATGAAAAAATATCATGCTTTGATGAATATGGTAAAAATGTACATGCGCCCCATGTGCCGGCTTTGCCATGCTGATTTTCCGATAAGCTTTCCGTTATACCGATGAGGGTGAACGCTGTTTGATACAGTGTTGCAGTGATTGCTGTTTTCAGGGGAGCTTCTATCGAGGCTTCCCTGTTTTATTCTATCGGACAAGCTCGTTTTATACTAAAATCTGATTGAAAGCTTTCATCAATTTCCGAGGATGCATTGTATCAGAAAAGGCAGACGGCGATGCTGGGCTGACGCCCAGCAAGGAGGATAACACGTTCTGGTGCAATTCAGGTCGGAAAGAATGAAAGTCTTTCATTAGATTTTAGTATTAGGGCTACCGGTCAGTGATACCGAAAGGAATGGTCATATCTATGAATGCAATGTTTCGCATTTTAACTCAAACCAATATCCGCAGTACACGAATGTGCCTGCCGGAATGATACTGTAAAACACAACAAATAAAAAACAAAAAAGGAGATTATCAAAATGAAAAAAATTATTTCTGCTGTTCTTACTGCCGCTATTGCGCTTACCGCGGCGGCTTCCCTGTCGGCTTGCTCAAAGAGCGATTCCCTGACCATAGCGGTGCCGAACGACACCACCAATGAAGCGCGCGCGCTGCTGCTTTTAGAGCAGCTCGAATATATCAAGCTCAAGGACGGTGCGGGAATTACCGCAACCATTCAGGATATTCAGGACAATCCTTATAATATTACCTTTAGAGAAGTGGAAGCGGCGCAATTACCGAATGTCCTCCAAGACGTGGATTACGCGGTTATTAACTCCAATTACGCGATAGCGGCGGACTTGAATCCGGTGAAAGACTCTCTCGCCATAGAGGGATCTTCCTCCGCATACAGCAATATCCTTGCCGTGAAGGAAGGCAATCAGGGCAGCGATAAAATCAGAGCGTTGATTGCTGCGTTGGAGAGCAAACAGGTGGCTGATTATATCACAAAAAAGTATGACGGAGCGGTAGTCAGCACCGTAGACGATCCCGGAGACGGATATGACAGCGAGGTAAACTATGACGCGCTTGCCGGCACGAAGATTACCATTGCCGCCTCTCCTGCTCCTCATGCCGAGATATTGACGGTTGCAAAGGACATTTTGGCTGCCAAAAACATCACCCTGGATGTGAAAGAGTTCACCGATTACGTTCAGCCGAATAACGTTGTGGAAAGCGGCGAAATCGATGCCAACTATTTCCAGCACGCCCCTTATCTGGATGATTTTAACCAGCAAAACAGCACTCATATCGTTTCGGTTGCCGCAATCCATGTAGAGCCGATCGGGCTTTACGGCGGCAAGCAGACCAGCCTTGACGCAATCAAAAAATAACGCATATCATCGATACGCCGGTTGGAAATTTTACAGCCGGTGTATTTCCCTGTCCGGAGGACATTGCTTGTTTTTGTCTGCCGGGAAGACAGAAAAACACAAGTAAGGCGGCTCTTGAAAAATACCGTGCAAAACAGGATTTCTTTTCAGAGGCTGTCTTCAAAAAAAGTGGGGTTTTCCATGATTGAAATAAAGAACTTGTCAAAATCCTTTCAGACCGCCGACGGAACGGTAGAGGCTCTGAAAAATGTGACCATTACCGTGCCTGACGGGGATATTTACGGCATTATCGGGATGAGCGGAGCAGGAAAAAGTACCCTTGTTCGATGCATCAATATGCTGGAACGCCCCTCAGAGGGGACTGTTGTGATCGACGGTCGGGATATCGGTGCTTTGTCTGATGCAGAGCTGCGCAGTGTGAGAAGAAATATCACCATGATTTTTCAGGGATTCAATCTTCTAATGCAGCGCACCTGCCTGAAAAACATCTGTTTTCCGTTGGAGCTTGCCGGAATGAAAAAAGCAGAAGCACGCAAACGCGCGTTGGAATTGCTGGAAACGGTGGGCTTGCCGGATAAAGCCAACGCATATCCGGCGCAGCTTTCGGGCGGACAGCAGCAGCGCATCGCCATTGCAAGAGCATTGGCGACCGATCCGAAGGTTTTGCTCTGCGACGAAGCAACCAGCGCGCTTGATCCCAAGACAACTCACTCCATTCTGGAGTTGATTCGGGACATCAACCGCAAGCTGGGAATCACGGTAATTATTATTACCCATCAGATGAGTGTGGTAGAGGAAGTCTGCAACCACGTCGCTATCCTTGATGACGGCGTTGTGGTAGAGGAAGGCGCGGTCGGCACAGTGTTTGCCAGTCCGAAATCTGCGGCGGCAAAGCGGCTTGTATTTCCCGACGGCGCGGCGGATTTCCTGTCCGGCAATCCGGAAGAATGCCGCATCCGAGTGGTGTTTAACGGGGCTTTGGCGGCTTCCACGCCGCTGATTGCCAAGATGGCGATGGAGCAAAACATTGCCGCCAATATTTTATCGGCGTCTACCAGATGCATCGGAGATAAGGTTTACGGCAACATGCTGCTTGGCATTCCGGGCAATCGGCAGCAGGTAGGTCGGGCAATCGACTATTTGCAGGCAATCCCCGACATTATTGTGGAGGAGGCGACGGAGAATGTTTGATAAGATGTTTTCTTCCGAAGCGGTTGCCGAGGCGATAGAGATTCTGAAAAACGAATTTCCGCTGGCAATATGGGAAACCGTCTATGTTACGGTGTTGGCGACTGCCTTTGCGGTTTTGATCGGACTGCCGCTCGGCATACTGCTGGTGACCGGCGAGAAAAACGGTGTTCTGCCTTTGCCGAAAGGTGTCATGCATGTACTGGGCGTGATTATTAACCTGCTGCGGTCGGTGCCGTTTTTGATTTTGATGATCATGGTGTTCCCGCTCACCAGGTTGATTGTCGGCACGGCGGTGGGAACAACCGCCTCTATTGTGCCGCTGGTGATTGCGGCATTCCCGTTTATTGCGAGATTGGTGGAGAGCAGTCTGCGTGAGGTCAACCCAAACATCATCGAGGCGGCGCAGAGCATGGGTGCCTCCCCGTTTCAGATTATTGTTAAGGTGATGATTCCGGAAAGCGTTCCGTCCTTGATTTCCAATGCTACTATTGCGATCACTACTATTTTAGGCTACTCTGCGATGAGCGGAATTATCGGCGGAGGCGGGCTCGGAAAAATCGCCATTAATTACGGATATTACCGTTACAAATATCTTGTTATGCTGATTGCGGTGGTTTTGCTGATTGTGTTGGTTCAGATTTTCCAAAGCGTCGGCAGCCATTTAGCAGTAAAATCCGACAAGCGGCTGAAACGAAAAATATAACGAAAAGCGGGTGGTACAAGCCACCGCCGGAACGTGAAACAACGGGGCTTTGCCCCCTTATTGAAAACCATATAGAAAAGAGGCATGTTTTTATGACAGAGCCCAACAACTGTATTCTTCGTCCGGAAAGCGAGAAAGACCGGGACAGATCAGAGTTTGTAACACGGGAAGCTTTCTGGAATGTGTATCGTCCGGGGTGCAGTGAGCACTATATTTTGCACCGTTTCCGTGATCTTTCTGATTTTGTTCCCGATTTGAATTATGTGTTGGAAACAGACGGAGAAGTGATCGGGCATATTATGTACAGCCATGCCGAGATTCAAACCGATGACGGACAAAAAATTCCAATCATGGTGTTCGGTCCGGTCAGTATTTTACCGGAATATCAAGGCCGGGGATACGGCAGTATGCTGATTACCCACACACTCAAAAAAGCTGCCGACTTAGGATGCGGCGCGGTTGCGATTACCGGAAATCCGGATTATTACAAACGCTTTGGATTTGAAAGCGGTCAGGCCTACGGTGTTTATTACGCCGCCGTTCCGAGATCAGAGGAAACCCCGTTTTTCATGATCAAGGAACTGAAAAAAGGATATCTTGACGGGATTGTCGGAAGTTATACCGATCCGCCGGGGTATTTTGCTGATGACGCCGCGGTTGAGGCATTTGACAGGCGTTTTGAGCCTAAGGAAAAGAAAAAGCTGCCGGGGCAACTGGTCTGAAGCGGATCTATCTTTGGGCAATTTGAAAAAGGCAATACGCGTTGTATCAGCGTATTGCCTTTTTCATAATTACCTTGTAATAATAAATTACTTTAAAATTTTGAACCGCTCCGATTTGCGCAGACAATACAAATCGGAGCGGTTTTTTACAAAGAAGCCGGTTTTTTCATAAATATAGTGAGACCTTTTGGCTTTTCAAAAGACTAATAAGTGTAAGGATGAAATCTTTGCAAATTCGAGAAAGGAGCAAAGGAATGGATAACGGTGCAAGTAGCTACCGCCGTTTCCTGAATGGTGATGAGAGCGGTTTTGTTGAAATAGTGGAAGCCTACGGCGCAAACCTGATTTTTTTCATCAATGGAATGGTTGGGAATATCACCGCGGCGGAGGACTTAATGGAAGAAACCTTTTGTGATCTGATTTTCTATAAGAGTCGGTATAAAGGGAAATCCTCATTCAAAACATATCTTTTTGCTATTGCGCGGAATAAGGCGGCAACCTATCTGAAAAAGAATTCCCGAACAGCTCCATTATCCATAGAGGATTATGATAAAGAGCTGGTGGATTTAGACTATCTTGAAAACGCAGTCATAAAAGAGGAGGAAAAAAGACAGCTTTATTCTGCCATGAACAAAGTCAGCTCCGATTATCGAACCATTCTTCATCTGCTGTATTTTGAGGATATGTCCTATGAAGAAGCAGCCCTTGTGCTCCGCAAAAACGGCAAACAGATTAAAAATCTCGCTTACAGAGCGAAACTATCGTTAAAGTCTGAAATGGAAAAAGGAGGCTTTATTTATGAAAAACAGCAGTGAATGGCTGTCTGATATTTATGAAAAAGCAGAGAAACGTTTTACGCAGCAGAAAAAAAGAAGAAAAATGATTGTCGGTATTTCTTCTTCGGCAGCGTGTTTGGCGCTGGTATTATGTTCTGTCATTGCAGTGCCGAATTTGATTGACAGCAATGGACTTGCTGTCAGCTCGGAAAACACCGGTACAAACCAAACGCTTGATAACACTCATCACAATAACAGCCTTGGCTTGGAGGATTCGGATGCCCAGATTACCGCCCCGCCGTCATCTGAGGAGAATCTGTCTGAAGGTTCGAGTATTGATGAAGGCGGGAAGAGGCTATTGGCAACGAATAAAATAATCAATCGCATTTCGGCAGCTCCGAAATACCGTGATCCCAAAGAGTATCATGAGAGATTTTGGACGGAAGCGAAGATAACCGAATACTTGAACATTGATTTGACAGGGTTATCTCCATTTATGCCTGTTGATTTGGTTTATGCTCAGAAAGACGAGTTTAGAATGTTGTTTCATAACAGCGGCGATATTGTAGAGGATTATCAATCATTTTTCTACGAGGGAGTGAACAATAGAAAAGTCAAAGTATCCGTCAGCAAAATCGCAACACCCTATGATTGCGTTTATGAGTTGAAAACTGCGGACAAGACTTTTGTTGGTAGTACCGAAGTATTGTTCGGCGTTTTGAATAACAACCAGGATTCCTCTCAAGACGATTTCTGTTATGCTGACTTTGAGAGCAACGGGTTAAGTTATCGTGTGGAGGCTGATAATCTGACTATAAAAGAATTATATAAAATCGTGGAAGGTATCGTTGGACTGAAATAAGCACAGCTTATGCAAGGGGCTGCCTCACTAAGGAAATAGTGAGGCAGCCCCTTTTTCAAGTCAAGTTTTTTTTGCAATAGCCAGGTTTGGTTAGAGCTTATCTTTTCAAGTGATTTTTTATTCTTGAGCGAATAAATATTCTGAATTAATCGATCTTTATTCCTTTTCTGCTTCAGCGGCTAATGCGGCTTCCTGCTCTTGCTGAATGGCTTCATCATAAGACAGCATCGGACGGATGCCGTCCTTTTTCTTGATCACTCTGTCCACATAGTTCTTGGTGATTTTAAACACCAAAGCAGAAAGTGACAGCACGCCGATTAAGTTCGGAATCATCATCAAGCCGTTGAAGGTATCTGAAACATCCCAGGCGAGAGAAGAAGTCATTACTGCGCCGCTCATAATCATTAAGACAAACACGATTTTGTAGAAAAAAGTGGATTTGGTGCCGAACAGATATTCCCAGGCTTTGGTTCCGTAGTGAGACCATCCAAGCACCGTGGTGAATGCGAACAGCAATACTGCAACAGCAATAAACTTGCTTCCCAAATTCATGCCGCCAAAGGAGAAAACGCTGTCAAATGCTTTGGCAACCAAAGTGGCATCTCCCGATGTTCCCTCCGCAAGCATCCCTGTATTCAGGTCAACCACGCCTGAAGTCAGAATCACTAATGCCGTCATGGTGCAGACAATCATGGTATCGGCGAACACTTCAAAAATACCCCACATGCCCTGTCTGACCGGTTCCTTGACGTTTGAGTTGGAGTGAACCATAACCGAAGAGCCGAGTCCGGCTTCGTTGGAGAAAACGCCTCTTTTAAATCCCCAGGTAATGGTGGCGGAAACCGTTAAGCCGATTGCGCCGCCCCATGCCGCATTGGGCTGGAAAGCACTCTTGAAAATAGCGGCAAACGCATCGCCGATTGAGGTGAAGTTTACACCGATAACCACAAGGGATAACAGGACAAATGCGCAAACCATAAACGGAACGATTTTCTCGGCAAAGTTTGCAATACGCTGAATGCCGCCGAGAATGATCAAAGCTGCGAAGAGCATCAGGATAAATCCGAGAATTATCTTGTACAGATCCACGCCGAGCAGTTGAATGCCCGAAAGCGCCTTAATTTCGAAAGCCGCTTCAATGTTGGCAACGATCTTGTTGACCTGTCCCATATTTCCGATGCCGAAAGAGGCGAGAACAGCGAAAACAGAAAAGAGCGCCGCCAGTATTTTTCCGATGGTTTTGCAGCCTTTTTTGCCGCCGAGCCCGTCTTGCAGATAGTACATTGCACCGCCGGACCATTCGCCGTGTGCGTTCTTTCTTCTGAAGTAGATACCAAGTACGTTTTCGGAGAAGTTGGTCATCATGCCGAAAAAGGCGGCAACCCACATCCAGAAAACCGCTCCGGGACCGCCCGAAACGATGGCGGCGGCAACTCCCGCAATGTTCCCAACGCCGACTGTTGCCGCAAGGGCAGTGCACAGCGCCTGAAACTGCGAAATGGAGGATTGGTCCTTGGTGTGCCCCGAAACATGTTTTTTAAACACACTGCCGATGGTGTTCTTTAACCAGTGACCGATGTGTGAGATTTGGAACCATTTTGTAACGCAGGTCATGATAATACCGGTGCCGAGCAGCAGTATCAGCCCGATTTTCACCCATACAAAGTCATTGACTGCATTGTTTGCTTCTGTAAATTTTTGCAGGAAACCGCTTTTTTCGTCGCAGCCGCATAACATCAGCAACAGGGCGGAAACTGCAAACAACAAACCTACTTTCTTTTTCAAATGAATGTGTCCTTCCTTTCGATAATCTTTACTGTTTACGGAAATAGGTAAAAGCCGGTAAGCATTGTCTGTTAGGACAGTGATTGCCGGCTTTTATCATAAGAGAAAAATTATTCCTTTTTCATCAGATCGCGGATTTCCTTGAGGATCGCAAGTTCTGTTTCTTCCTCTTTTTCTTCTGCCGGTGCTTCTTCTTTCTTTTCTTCTTCTTTTTCCTTTTTGGTTAGGCTTTCCATCTTTTCCTGTGCTTTCATCATCAGCCGGATTACGACAAAAATGGAGAACGCAATAATCAAAAAATCAATGATGCTTTGAAGAAAATTGCCGTATGTGAGAGCAGTTTCGGCTTGGGTAATGTTTCCGGCGGCATCGGTGACAGCGGGATTGATGACCCATTTTAAGTCGGTCAGCGTTACCTTTCCGGTCGCCAGGCTGATCAGCGGAGAGATAATGTCAGCCACCAGCGAAGAAACGATTTTGCCGAATGCGCCGCCGATGACAACACCGACCGCCATGTCGATAATGTTTCCTTTCAAAGCAAACGCCTTGAAATCACTGAAAAATTTCTTCATTTTATGGTCTTTCCTTTCTTTTATTCTGATTCCGACAAAAAGTTTTCTTTTTCTTTCGCGATAGGGCGAAAACAGTCGGATGATTGGTTTTTAGTATAGCATACCGGCGTTAAGATTGCAAGAGTATGGATGCCCTTGCCGGTGATTTTTGCACCATTTTATCAGCATACTTTACGCATCTGTTCGTGATATTGTTTCTGCACCCAGAGTAAATAGCTGAGAAGGTAATAAATTAAAATATTTCGAAAGGTTGAAAACAGTTCGGATACTGATTTTCACCGGTAAGATATTGTGTTCCAGTTTTCTTAAAGTTGAGATGCTGATACCACAAATTTTTGCCATCTCTTTTTGCGTCAGTTTATGTACTCTCCTTAAAGCTCTGATGTTATGACAGAAGATTAATAAATCTTTGTTGGTTGATTTCATATACATTTCCTCCGATTGATAAAAAGGTCAATTTTTCAATGCACATTGACCATAATCTAAATTAATATTTAAATCTTTCCTATGCCTATCCATAAATCCCCCTATTTATTATAAAGGTTATAATCTTAAATATTAAGGGGATATAATCCCCATAATATTTTGCTGATGTGAGGTTGTTTATGCAGTTATATCAAGAAATTCTTGCTGCGGCTTTGGCAAAAGAAGAACTTCAGATTACTTTTCCGAATTTGAAGCTCAACACAACGGAAATTATAGAATCAGAAAGCTATCATGCTTTGCAAAAAATAAAGGCTGTCATCACAGATGACAGCCTTACAGACAGCGAGTGCTTTATGAAAATCGAAGAAATTATCGATATATTGGAAACGTTGGGCAGCGGCGGAGGAAACCGCCATGATTTCGGATAGGGGGGCGGCAATTTCTAAAATTCCTACCCTTGCCGGCGGTACAGTCGGGCATAGATTCCCTGCTTGGCAAGCAGTTCCTCGTGGGTGCCGATTTCTGCAATCCGCCCGTCCGACAATACCACAATCCGATCGGCGCGCATTACGGTGGAAAGGCGGTGCGCGATGGCAATGATGGTTTTCTTGCCGGAAAGCGCCTCGATGGCTTCCTGAATTTGTGCCTCCGTTTCATTGTCTACGGCGCTGGTTGCCTCGTCAAGAATCAGAACCGGAGCATATCGCAAAATGGCACGGGCAATCGCGATTCTCTGCTTTTGTCCCCCGGACAGCCGGACGCCGCGTTCTCCGATTGCGGTTTGATATCCGTCCGGCATCTCCCGGATAAAAGCATCCGCCCGGGCAATCCGAGCCGCCTCGTATACTTCCTCTTCGGTAGGATTGCTGCCGCCATAGGCAATATTGTCGTAAATTGTACCGTTAAAAAGGAAAACGTCCTGCAAGACAATGGAAAGATTTTCTCGAAGACTTTTGAGTGTCACCTGTCGGATGTCCTTTCCGTCAAACAGGATTCTGCCTTCGGTTGGATCATAGAAGCGCTCCAGAAGGGAAACAACCGTGGTTTTTCCTGCGCCGGTAGCTCCCACAAAGGCGACCATCTCTCCCGGGCTGACCGTGAACGAAACATCGTCTAGCACTTTCTCCCCGTCTTTGTAGCCGAAGGTCACATGATCAAACTCAATTTTCCCTTCCCCTAACGGCAGGATTTCGGCGTTTGTTTCTTCCCGGACCTCAGGCTCCGCATCCAGAATCTCAAAAACCCGTTCTGCTCCGGCAAGAGAGGTCTGAATATCCTCTGCACAGCGCGCGAGGGTGGTTAAAGGGGTGTAGAACAGGGACAGATAAAGGAAAAAACCGACCAGCTCCGCCGCAGTGAGCGAATTGCCGGGAAAGAGAAATCCCGCCGCAATCAAACCGCCGATTCCCATGACCAGAACAGTGCCGAAGCCGGTCAGAAATTCCACAAGCGGGTTGTAGATGGCGTTGGAAAAGTTTGCGCGGATGTTCACCTTGCTGTAATGGCGGCAAAAAGCCTTCATTCGCTCATATTCATGTTTTTCTCGTGCAAAAGCCTGTATTTCCTTCATTCCCGAGATAACGTCCTGCAAGTCTCCGTTGAGTTCCCCCAGCACCCGCTGATTGATGCGGAACAGCGGCGCCACCTTTTTGGAGTACAGACTGCTGACGGCAAGCACGATAGGGAGCGGCATCAGGGTAAACAGCGCCAGCAACGGATTAATGAGGATGATCATGACGCACACCAGGACAATGATAACAATGTTCGAGAACATATCCGGCAGAGCATGCGCAAACAGCACCTCCAAATTGCGGGTGTCATTGAGCGTTCTGCTCATGATTTGCCCTGTTTCCTTGTCGCTGTACCAGGCGAGCGAAAGGGATTGCAGTTTGTCATAGACTTTCAGTGTCAGCTCCCCCACAAAATTCCATGCGGTTACGTGCGCCAGCCACATGGCAAGAAAACGGCAGACGGCACGCAGCAGATACGCTGACAGCAAGATGCCTGCAAAGGTCAGAATATATGTTTGGGTTGCGCTGCCGTCGGTCAGACTTCTGGTCAGCCGCTGTACCAGAAACGGGGTTGACAGATTCAGTGCCGCCGCTCCGAGCAAAGCAATGACGGTGATAAAAAGCGTAGAATAGTATTTTCGAGCCATTTTTAAAAGGCGGATAATGATTTTCATTTGTATCGCTTCTTTCTGTTACAGAATGGTGGGTATGATGCGTATTTTACATAGCAGGATGAATGCGCTTTTTGCTTCTCCATTTGTCGGGGGATAAGGCGTGTTTGCGATAGAACAATCGGTAAAAATGGGAATAACTGTTAAATCCGCATTGACGCGCGATGTTGTCTATCGTATCCGACGTGGTTTCCAAGAGATATTCTGCCTGCTTAATCTTCAAGCTGTTTGCATATTCAAAAGGAGTCATATGATATTCATTTTTAAAAATGTTAATAATATGATTTTTGCTGAAATGAAATCGGTCGCACAGCATTTCCAAAGAAATATTGTTGGTGTATTCCTCGGTAATAAAATCACAAATTTGATCCGCTGTGGTCTTTTTGGTTTCTTTGTGATATAGGTGCAGCAGCAGTTCGAAGAATTTCGCCGTTTGTTCTATGATCGGCGAGTTACTGTGAGATAGCCTGTCCAGATCAGCTATCATTGGTTTGAACTTTTCATAATTGAAGTCGCCGCAGGCCGGAAGAACGTCATCGTCTTCTGACCAATCCGCAAGAAAATGAACATATAAATATTTTGGCGAATCGCTGACAATATCACCTTTTTGAAAGGTATTGTGCTGTTGTATGTGGTATTTCCCGGGAAACACTTCATAGTTTACACCGTCTTCCGAGAAACGCAAAACACCGTCAAACACCAACAGCAAAACATCATCTTCGCAAAAACGATCGATGTGATGTTCGTTTTTGTTGAAGAATCTGAGCGAAGCATGCTTATAAGCGATTGGTTTGTTTAGATCAATTCCATTCATAATATCACCGACTGTTATTATTGAGCGTGTCGATAAAGTGGACAACGCTCCAATGTTCTTAAAAGCACGAAGTGCTTTTAAGAACATTATAACATAAATTTCATCAAAACAAGGTTTTGATGACCGCCGCAGGCGAGAGCGCTGCTATGCAGCGCAATTTACTGTTGCAATAGAAAAGCGACGGCACTTTGTGCCGTCTAAGCCGCATTTCATGCGGCAAGCAGATGTACAACATCTGCTTTGCTTTTTATTATAACATAAACTACTGGCGGAGCGAAGCGAGCAATGTTTCAATGTTCTTAAAGGTACGAAGTACTTTTAAGAACATTATAACAACAATTGTGATATTGTCAATATAACCAGTGATATTATCACTTTTTGTGAGGATATCAATGTGATATAATCATATTAACAGAAAGGGAGGGTTGCTATGAAAAAGTGGAAGCAATATACTTCAAAAGAAATCAAACCGGCAGGCTGGCTGAAAAAACAACTGGAAATACAAGCAGAGGGACTTAGCGGTAATTTGGATAAAGTTTGGCGCGATGTCAGAGACAGCAAATGGATAGGCGGAGACGCGGAGGGATGGGAGAGAGTTCCCTACTGGCTGGATGGCTTTATTCCGCTGGCATATCTGTTAGAAGACGACGAC
>ERZ773235.1615-NODE-1615-length-22109-cov-10.887730_pt1 | contig 22109 bp, 24 predicted proteins | sample MGYA00580522_ERZ773235 | MGnify/ENA primary metagenome ERZ773235 (study PRJEB29015, sample SAMEA2737797) | human gut metagenome | biome: human gut; feature: human-associated habitat; material: faeces | place: China | collected 2012 ...
TGCACATGGACGAGAGGACGCCGCACATGCACTTATGTTTCGTGCCGCTGACGAAGGATAAGCGGCTGTCCGCAAAAGAAATTCTCGGCAACAAGAAGCGCATGATCCAGTGGCAGGACGATTTCTACGCCTGTATGTCGGAGCGGTGGCCGGAGCTGGAGCGCGGCGCGCCCGCCGTTGAAACGAAGCGCAGGCACCTGACGCCGCAGTGGTACAAGAAAGTGACAGCGATGGACGCCAAATTGGAAAGGCTGGAAACTGCGTTGAACGATATCAATGTGTTCAACGCAGGTAAGAAGCGCGAGGAGGCAGTTGCGCTGCTCAGGCAGCTCTTGCCGGAGGTGGAGTCGTTTCAGAGCGAAATTCAGCGGATGCAGGCAGCTGTGTCGCAGTCGCTTTCCATGCAGCGATGCAGCGCCGAGGAAAACGAAGCTCTAAAGGATGAACTGACCGCCGAGCGCCGCAAAAGCGCCGAGCAGCGCGCAAAGCTCGCAGTGCTGGAAGAGCGTTACAAGCGCGCGGAAAAACTGCTGGAGAGGGTGCCAAGGGAAACATTGAGAATCTTGCAAAAACATGATAAAAGCAAATGATAGAGACGAACGATAATGCTTTGTAAGCTAAAGAGAGTCTCTTGCCGTTGGAGCTTTTGAAGGATGACACTTTAAGCAGTAATCCAGAGTTCCAAATTGCTTTTTGCATAACAAGAGCCGCAGAAGCATTTTTGTATTCTGCGGCTCTTGTGAAATAATTAAATTTTTGATAATGAAGATGATTACTGTTAAAGACGGTATTGTATATATGGTGTGCAGTGTGGTTAGGCAAAATTAAATACCGTCATTAGAATCAGCGCAACAATAGAAAGCGGGATATAAACTAACAGGACAAATTTACCAGCTTCCTTTAAGTAACCAAAGAAATCGACACCTGCCATTGTACTCATAGCATAGTTTACTCCCTCCCAGGGAGCGATCCATGCAAGCGTACCAGTACCAAGTGCGTAGCTTGAGACTACGATTTGCCGCGAAATTCCGAGCAAGTCAGAAAGTGGTGCCATGATTGGCATTAAAGTTGCAGCCAAACCGGACATGCTCTGGACAATCAGCATAGCGATTGAGGCCACGATAAACATGACCAATACGGAAAATACCTTCGGCATTTCAGTCAAAGAGCTGGACATGCCGTGAAGAATAGTGTCCATTGTATTGCTGTTTGCAAGAATGGCTGTAATTACACGAGAAGCGCTGATCAAAAGAACCGCCGAAAGAACAGAGGACATTCCTTCCATAAACTTGGAGATCATATCATTGATGGATAGACCACCAATCAGGGGAATGATGATACCCATATACAGGAATACAGAGGCAATCTCCGTAAACCACCAGCCTTTTTTTAACACGCCATAGACGATGAGCGCCAGACCAGCAAACACCAGCAGTAATACCAACTTGCCGCGGAAAGAAATACCTTCCAGATTGTCCACGACCATGCTGTCGTAGTTCTTTCTCTTTTCGATGTCTTTCTCATAGCAGATGGAAGACATCGGATTTGCCTTGACCTTGAAGGCATAGCGCATAATGTAGGCAGCAGTAGCGGTCACCATAACAAACCATACGAGAATTCGTACGCCAATACCGGACATCATAGGAATGTCCGCAAGGGCCTGTCCGACTCCGACATTGTAGGGGTTTAAGAAAGCTGCCGAAGCTCCGACTGAAACCGAAAAATGAACGAGCATTAAGCCTGTCATGGAATCGAAGCCCATTGCAACCATCAGTGGGACAATTACCATAATAAATGGAATTGATTCCTCATAGATACCAGCAGTAGCGCCAGCTAAGCCGAAGGCATATACGCATACTGGTATGATGATATAAGACTTCTTTCCGAACTTCTTGACCAATGAATTGATACCATTGGTCACAGCGCCAGTAGCAATAATTGCTGTAAAAGCGCCGGAACAGATCATGATTAAAAAACTGATATCGGCGGCATCCAGCGCACCTTCCATGAACGCCGTCCATAAATCTGAAAATCCCTGCGGGTTAGAATCAACGTAGTGAAAAGAATCTGGATCAATCACCTCTCTCGTATCTCCACCTAAAGCACTGACCGGCACCTCGTACCTATCATAAGATCCGCCGGGGATCACATAGGTCAGCAAGGCCAGTAGAACAATGATAACAAATACGATGGACAGTGGGTGAATGTTTGATAGCCATTCCCATTTTTTTGTGGGAGGTGTGGGTTCTACAGCTGTGGATTTATTGGCGTTTTCATTGCTTTCCATATAAGTCACTCCAATTTTTGATTTTTTTGACTTTTCCTGCCTTTGCCTGTGAATTTTAAAAATCACAAAAATATAATATAAATTTTTTTATTCATTGTCAAGAGCTTTTGTGCATGTTATAATAAACAAAAATTGCACAAAGCAGATTTTGAAAGTTACATGGGACTAAATAAGCGCGATTGAAAGGAAAACGGTATGGACGAACTGACCATGAAGCAGAGAATTAAAGAAAGATATGATCAACTATCCGAAAAGGAAAAAAAGGTAGCGAAGTATATTATCGACCATTATCAGCAGTCCATGCTGCTTTCCTCTGCAGAACTGGCACAGCAGTCCGGAGTTAGCAACACGGCGGTAGTCCGTTTTGCAAAAGACATGGGGTATTCTGGGTTCATTGAGTATAAAAAAGCATGGAGAAAGGAATATGTCCCCGTTCAGAAAGTATATGCATCCCTTCCTCTCATGGAGAGAGGAAAAGAAGGAGACTATCTGCACAATTACTTTCGAAGTCTGTTAAGAGATATTACAGGGTTTATAGATTCGATAGATGTTACTATCTTGACACGAATGGCAGATCAAATCATGAAAAGCAAGCGATTGTATCTTGTTGGATTTGGATCAGATGAAGTTGTTGTCAGTTTTCTAAAAAATTACCTGAACCTCATGGGAATTCAATGTATTCCTGTTGTGGAAGAAGGGCTTGCACTGCGAGAAAAACTTTTCTTGATGGATTCAAATGATACCGTTTTCATGGCCGCATATCCGACTTTAATGGAGAGTGAAGTTTGGGTAGGGAAGTTTGCAAAATCGCGGGGGGCGACATTACTTGTGATTTCTGATTCTGAAATTACCGCAAAACAGGTTGGCGCAGATATCTATGCTGCATTTTATGAGTCCACAGACAACTTTTTTAATTCCTATGTATTGCCAATGGCTTTTTGTAATGCGCTCCTGCTTCACATTTTTGAAGGTTATCCGAAGCAGATAACTCGTTCCATGGAGAGATATGAGGGGACACTGTACGAATAATTTTATTTATTTGTGCAAAATGTGAAAGTTTTTATTTACACGAGGTCCTGCTTTGTGTTATACTGCCTTCAACGCAAGATTGGAGCTGCGTTTGAAAGGAGAAAAAATGAAAACTGATGTTCAAAGCTTACGAGAAATTGTAGATCAAGCGGTGACGACCGATTATCCTGTTCTGGAAGATATCTCAAATTTCATTTTCCATCATCCTGAGTTGGGGGGAGAAGAGTTTGAATCTTCAAAGTATCTCTGCAGAGTGCTCGAAGACCATGGTTTTCGAATTTCTTACCCCGTTGAAAAGCTGCCCACGGCCTTTGTTGCAGAATGTGGCGATCCTGCGGCGAAAACGGTTATTGCGTTCCTTGCAGAGTATGATGCATTGCCTGGATTTGCAGAAGATGGTGGGCCTGCTCATGCGTGCGGGCACAACTGGATTGCTGCAACAATGTGCGGCTGCGCGTTAAGCCTGCAGCCAGTGGCAGAAAAGCTTGGGTGTCGTTTTCAGGTGATTGGTACTCCAGCAGAAGAGACCTTTGGCGCGAAGTACGATCTCATCCAAGCAGGAGTTTTTGATCATGTTGACTTCGTATTTCAAGCGCATTTAGATGAGTTCAACTCTTTGGAAACTCTTTCTTTGGCGATGAATTCCATTGAGTTCAATTTTTACGGGGTACCCGCTCATGCGGCACAGAATCCTGAGAAGGGAATCAATGCTCTGGATGCAGTAATCAATATGTTTACGAGCATCAATGCGATGCGGCAGCAAATGCGTTCGGCGGACAAAGTCCATGGAATCATTACACATGGCGGTACGGCAACCAATACAATTCCGGACTTTGCACAGTGTCGATTTTCCATTCGTTCAAAGACAAAATCTGGTCGTAAAGAACTGCGGACACGGATTCTGAAAATTGCCGAAGGGGCCTCTTTGGCTACAGGCGCACGGTTAGAGTACCACGATTATGAGAATCCATACGATGATATGGTAAATGTAAAAACGCTTACTTCGTTATGTGAAAAGAACTTTCAGGAGCTTGGAATAGGAAATTTTATTCCGGAAGAACAGTATCCGGGTTCTGGTTCATCTGATATTGGAAATGTCAGCTATGTTTGCCCAACGGTTTATATGGAAATTGCACTGGAGGGCGAGGGAGAACCTGTTATTGTCCATGACAAAAGCGCACTTGCACTGGTGAATTCTCCGCGGGCATACAGCTTGATGGTAAAAGTGGTTAAAGCGTATGCTCACAGTGTGATAGATTTGGTGTCAAATCCCAGCCTCTGCAATGCAATCAGAGTGGAACACCAGAAGATTTGCGGTGACCGTGAGAGAAATGAATAACGCTTCAAATTTTTGAGACAGTCACAGCAGTAAGAGAAGAATATTGGCTACCAATCAATGAGTTTAAAAGACACAGGATCAGGGAATGCCGGATCCTGTGTCTTCAATTACAGCATAGAAAAGAGTTGCAGTAAGATTTCCTCCGCCGTGCTGCGGATATTGTTCATCGCCCCGACCCACGTCATTTGGTTTTCAGCTTTTAGTTGTTCGGTGATTCCCTGTGCCTGCGCCATCTGTTCGATCAAAAGCTGCAGCATCATGTTTGCCTCGCGGTCAATCTCGTTGAGGTGGTGCGTCAATTTGCCGGAGGTTTTCAAGTTGATATAGGTTACTCGACGGTGTTCTTTCAGATACTTGAGCCGCATCCGGCCAAAGCGTCCGTAGGTCGCAGGTTCCTCTGTCGGCATCAGCAGAGCCGGCAGGTAATAATCATCGTATTTCGTATAAGTAATTTTCATTGTTGACCTCTTTTTGTTTTCAAAATTTACCCTTGTTTTTACCCTTTATAGATTTGAATTTTATAAAACAACTGGACTGACTGGTACAGATTGTTTTACATTTCGGACTGTTTTGTACATAATTGTACGAAAAAAGTGTTAAAATCGTTTGCGCTGATCTTCAAGTCCCGCCTCGCGCACCATGATTGATCCTTGAAAGCATTGTGCTTTCAAGGATTTTTTCGTTTCTGCGATTCTTTGACCCTTATTTATCTCGATAAGCGCGGGCGCTACTGCTTCCGGATGGATGAAATTCTTGACCCGGAAACGGTGAGCAGCGTTTCCGCCTTCGGAGAGACGTTTTCCGTCGAATGACGGGACGACAAATCGTATTTATGCAAAAAAGGGACCTCTGCATCAAAGCAGAGGTCCCTTTTTCCTATTATTTTTCACCGCAGGGAGTCCTTCATGTTCTTCGCATACGCGCCGACGTGCTCGGGCGCGTCCTTGCCGTGCTGGGCGAGGAGCTTGACGATGGCGGAGCCGACGATCGCGCCGTCGGAGAGGGCGGCCATCTTCTTCGCCTGCTCGGGCGTGGAGATGCCAAAGCCGATGGCGCAGGGGATGTCCGTATTCTCGCGCACGAGGGAGACGATGGAGGCGAGGTCGGTCTTGATCTCGCTGCGCTCGCCCGTGACACCGAGCGACGAGACGATATAGAGGAAGCCCTCGGCCTCGCGCGCGATCATCGCAATGCGATTTTCCGACGTCGGTGCGATGAGGGAGACGAAGTCGACGCCGTACTTGCGGCACGCGGGGAGAAATTCTTCCTTTTCCTCATACGGCACGTCCGGCAGGATGAGCCCGTCGATCCAACATCGCGGCAGTTGGACAAAAAGCGCTCTGTGCCGTAGGAAAAGACGACATTCGCATACGTCATAAAAACCATGGGGATCGTCACGCCGCGCCGCAGCTCGCGCACGAGATCGAAAATCTTGTCGGTCGTTACGCCGCTTTGCAGGGCGCGCAGGTTAGCGGCCTGAATGACGGACCCCTCCGCCGTGGGGTCGGAGAAGGGAATGCCGAGCTCGATGAGGTCGGCGCCGTTTTGCGCGGCAGCGCGGACGGCAGCCGCGGTCGTTTCAAGATCGGGGTCGCCGCAGGTCAGAAAGGCGATGAACGCCTTGCCGTGGTCAAATGCTCTTGCAAGATCACTCATGAAGATCCTCCCCTCTGTAGCGGGCGATGGCGGCGCAGTCCTTGTCGCCGCGGCCGGAGATCGTGACGACAAGAAGCTGATCGCTCCCCATCGTGGGTGCGAGCTTTCGCGCGTAGGCGACGGCGTGGGCCGATTCGATGGCGGGAATGATGCCCTCCGTGCGGGCGAGGTATTCGAACGCCTGCACGGCCTCCTCATCGGTGATGGCAACATACTCTGCGCGGCCGATGTCGTGCAGGTACGCATGCTCAGGGCCGACGCCGGGGTAGTCGAGACCGGCGGAGATGGAATACACCGGCGCGATCTGACCGTACTCGTCCTGGCAGAAGTAGGACTTCATGCCGTGGAGTACGATCTGAAAGATATCGCCCTCGCGGATGTGGTGCTTGGCGGTTTCGACCATCGCGCAGAACTGCTCTTTGGAGAAGAGCGGCGTGACTTCGCCGAGGAGCCGCCCCGGCGCTTCCTGCTTCTTTTCGCCGGTTTTGAGGAGCGAGACGAGCTGCTCAAGCTCAAGCTTTGCCTTGTTGTAGCCGACCTCGACGTCGCTGAGCGCCATGTTGACGATGAGCACGATCTTCTGCCGCACATGATCGAAGGCGATGACCTTGTCAAAGAGCATCAAATCGACATCCTTGAAGCTGTCCTCGTCCTGCTCGCCGCAGCGGACGCTCGGCTCGCTGTATTTGAGATAATCGTAAGAAAAATACCCCACGAGCCCGCCGGTGAAGGAGGGGAGGTAGTCGAAGCGGGGGCTTCTGTAGCTTGATAGCAGCTCACGCAGGTATTGGGACGGATCGTCCGTGCGGACGGTGAGGCCGCCAGCCTTCATTTTGCCGTCAATGCACGTGATCTCGAGCTTTGGGTCGAAGCCCAAAAACGTGTAGCGGCCCCAGCGGTCGTCCGCCTGCGCGGATTCGAGCATGTAACAGTGGGTGGACACGTTCTTGAGGATGCGCATCGCTTCGATGGGGGGTGATGAAGCCGGAAAGAATTTCGCAGCTCAGCGGGAGCACGTCGTACTGCTGCGTCGCGGCGATGTCTTTGACGGTTTCGAGCGGTGGTAGGATATGCATGAGTGACCTCCTGAAAAAGAAAAGCTCCTTTGGCGTTCTGCCAAAGGAGCTTATTGCGCAAACAAAAGCGCCCCGACAGAACGGTACAGTCTGTCAAGGACGAATGCGATACGAGAGAAACGAACGATCCACGGTGCCACCTTGAATTCACGGTTATCCGTGCGCTTGGCGGAGATACCATCATATCTCCCGGCAACTGACGTATGCCAACACGTTGCAGGATACTCTGCGCATAAAACGCATTTCGCTGCACCCTCAGCGGTCCATTTGACAATGTGTATCTTGCCTGATTTTCAGCATCGCAGGCTCTCTGTGAAGGCATCACTGCCGTTATCTCCGCTTCAACGGTTTGCGGTATTAACTTGAGCGGAAATATAGCACACCCCATCGGCAATGTCAATAGGGTGTGCATGATTTTTTGTAAAATTTCGGTTTTTTATTCCGCGGCGCGGCGAAGAATGTCGGCGACAAGCGCCTTGTCGAGCTGCGGGAAGGGGATGACCGGTTCGGGATGCTCGGGATGCTCCATGAGCAGTTTTTCCGCCCAGGACATGTTGTACCAGCGGCCGAACTTGTAGCCGCTGCGCGTGAACACGCCGATGCGGCGGAAGCCCATGTGCTCATGGAAGCGGATGCTGTTGTCCGTTAAATATTCGTCGTCCGCCCCCTGCGGCTCGCCGATGCAGGCATAGAGATTGTAGATGTTCTGAGCGAGCGACAGCTCCTCAATCGCGCGGTAGAAGCGCTTGCCGAGGCCGTGCTTGCGCGCGTCGGGGGCGAGATAGATCGTCGACTCTGCACAGTGGTCGTAGGCCTTACGCGCGATGAACGTGTGCGTATAGGCGTAGCCGAGGAGCTGGCCATTTTCATCCTCCGCGACGAGATAAGGGTATTTGCGCGAGATATCCGCGATGCGGCGGCGGAATTCGTCGAGCGACGGTACGTCGTATTCAAACGAGATGGCCGTCTTTTCGACGTACGGCGCATAGATGCTCAGAAGCGCGGGAGCGTCGTCAAGCGTGGCGAGGCGGAAGCGGAACGCAGGAGAAGACATAGAGTCACCTTTCAAATCCGTGCACCCAGTCAGAGCGCAGGTAATAAATGAGATAGATGGTGGAGCTGATCGCCCAGGTGAGGGGATACGCCCAGTAGATGTAGCCGATCTCGCCGATGAAGTGGACGACGAGCATGATGTAGATGATGCGGATGACGCACCAGACGGAGAGCATGATCATCATCGGCACGACCGCGCGGCCCGCGCCGCGGCAGACCGCCGCGATAGAGTGCGAAAACGCCAGCAGGCAGTAGAACAGTGCCACCGTGCGCGCCTGTTGCACGCCGAGGGCGACAACGCCGGGGGTGCTGTCGAAAAGGGAAATGAGCTGACTTGCCCAGATGTAATAGCACAGGCCGATGAGCTCGGCCATCACGGCGGCGATGATGATACAGAACCGCGCGCCGCGCTTGGCGCGGTCATACTGCTTGGCGCCGAGGTTCTGACCAACGAACGTGGTGCAGGCCATCGTGAAGCTCGTGATGGGCAGAAAGGCGAAGCCTTCGATCTTGCAGTGCGCGCCGTAGGCCGCCATCGCGAGCATGCCGAACGAGTTGATCTGCGACTGGACGATGACATTGGCAAGGCCAATGACGCAGTTCTGGATGCCGGAGGGGAGACCGTATCGCACGATCTCGCCGAGCATGCCGGTGTGGAAGCGGATGTTGCGCGGCGTGACGGTGTAGACCTCGCCCTTTTTGAGCAGGTGGATGAGGCAGAGCACGCAGCTCGTCCCCTGGGAGAGGACAGTCGCCACCGCGGCGGACCAGACGCCCCAGCGGAACGCGCCGATGAACAGCAGGTCGAGCGCGATGTTGACGAGCGACGAAATGATCAGATAGTGCAGGGGCCTCCGGCTGTCGCCGAGGGCGTTAAGAATGCTCGTGCACATGTTGTAGAGCACCGTTGCCAGCACGCCGAGGAAGTAGTAGCGGAAGTATTCGACCGCCTGCGGCATGACCTGCGCGTCGGTGTTCATCCAGACCAAAAACGTCGGCGTGAGGAATACGCCGATGAGCGTCAGCAGTGTGCCCGACACGATACCGAACGCTAGGTTCGTGTGGACGGCGCGCGAGACGTTTTCATAGTCGCCCGCGCCGAAGTACTTTGAGATCGCGACGCCCGCGCCCATGGCCGTGCCGATAAAGAGGCTTGTGAGCAGCATGATGAGCGTGCCGGACGAGCTGACAGCGGCAAAGGCGTTCGTGCCGAGGTATTTGCCCACAATGAACGCGTCCGCCGTGCTGTATAGCTGCTGGAAGACCTGACTGATGAAGATCGGCAGCGCAAAGCGCAAAATCAGCGAGACGGGGCTGCCCTCCGTCATGTTCTGCACGGTCTGCCTTGCCGGAACTGTCTGCGCCATGCGCACCTCTCTTTCTCTGTCCCGCAGCGGGACGAATCTCTCATTTTTTGACGAAAAAGGAAAAGCGCCGCAGGAGCGGTGCTTTTCCTCAATCCCTGAAGAAACAGCAGATGAAAATTCTACAAAATCTTGACGGGTCCATTATATAGTTGTGTGGAACGAAAGTCAACCTTGCCGTTTACAGCACAAGGTTCAAAAGTGCAGGCGTGACGTACGTCTCGATGAGCGCGGCCACCAGCAGCAGCGGCACAGAGAATGTCAAAAAGACGCGGATGCAGTCCAGCACACGGCGGAAAAAGGGCGTATCGCTCTTTTTGAGGATCCGTTCCGTCCCCGTGCGGCAGATGAGAAGGCCCAGCGCGCAGGATAAGATCAGCGCGGACAGCTCAAAAATGCCGTGGGGCAAAACGCCGAGAACATACACACCGAGACCGATGCCCTGCTGCTGATAGATGGCGGCGAACGCGCCGAGCATCAGCGCATTCGTGCCGAGCGCGAGCGCACTGAGCGGCAGGAACGGGATGAGCCCGTAGAGCATCGAGAGGAGGGACGCTGTGATGTTGTTGAAAAACAGCGTCGCCATCATCTGCGACTGGGGAACATCGTCGGTAAGTCCCAGCTGCTCGATCTGTGCGGCGAAGTTTTGAAGCGTCTGCTGCGCCATGTCGGGGAAGATCATTCCGGCGGCGAAGCCAAGAAGCACCAGCACGCCGAACGCGGCGGCGGTGTTCAAAAATTCCCGCTTGATGAGATCGCGCGAGAGCGTAGGGCAGAGTTCGAAGATCATGCCAGCTTGGCGATACCGGCCTTGACGCGCTTGATCGTCTCCTCACGGCCGAGGATATGGCAAATTTCGACAGCGCCGCCGGGCGTGACGAGCTTGCCCGCAACGGCGATGCGCAGCGGCCACATGAGCGTCGCGTTCTTCACGCCGAGCTCCTCGGCAAATGAGACGAGCATGTCATGGATGGCATCATTCGTCCACTCGGGAAGGCTCTCGAGCTTGGGCAGGACCTTATTGAGCATGTCGAGCGAGACCTCGCTGTTGGTCTTGGACTTCTTGTTCGTGTAGAACTCAACGCCGTACTCGGGAAGAGCATCGAAGAAGTCGACCTTTTCGGGAATATCGGTGAGCTTTTCGCAGCGGGCCTGTAAGAGTGCTGCGATCTCACCGACGGAGTACGCTTCGTTCTTGACGGCCTGACGGATGTAAGGCTCGGCAACTTTACAGAATTCCTCGGGCGGGAGATTGCGCAGATAATTCGCGTTGAAATACGTCAGCTTTTCGATGTCGAAAATGGCAGGGGACTTGGAGATGCCGCCGATGTCGAACGCCCCCACCAGCTCGTCGAGCGTGAAGAACTCCTGCTCGCTCTGCTCGCCGCGCGGCGACCAGCCGAGCAGCGCCACATAGTTGAGGATGGCGGGCGTCAGGTAGCCCTGCGCCTTGAGGTCTTCATAGCTCGGGTCGCCGTTGCGTTTACTCATCTTATGCTGCGCGTCGCGCATGACGGGGGAGCAGTGCACGTAGGTCGGCACCTCCCAGCCGAAGCCCTCGTAGAGGAGGTTGTACTTCGGGGCGGAGGAGAGATATTCGCTGCCGCGCACGACATGGGTGATGCCCATGAGGTGGTCGTCGATGACGTTGGCAAAGTTGTAGGTCGGCAGACCGTCGCGCTTCAAGAGTACCTGATCGTCGAGCGTCTTATTCTCCACCGTGATGTCGCCAAAGCTTGCATCGTGGAAGGTCGTGGTGCCGTCCTTCGGGATACGCTGGCGAATGACGTAGGGCTCGCCCGCGGCGACGCGCGCCTTGGCCTCTTCGAGCGGCAGGTCGCGGCAGGGATCGTCCGCGCGGTCAAATTCGCCGCTGTCCTCCTCGCTCTCGGCCTTTTCGCAGAAGCAGTAGTAGGCGTGGCCGCGCTCGACTAAAAGCTCGGCGTACCTGCCGTAGGTGTCGCGGCGCTCGCTCTGGATATACGGGGCGACGGGGCCGCCGACGTCGGGGCCTTCATCGTGGGAAAGGCCGCATTCCGCCATCGTGCGGTAGATGACGTCCGTTGCGCCCTCGACGAGACGCCCCTGGTCGGTATCCTCGATGCGGAGAATGAACGTGCCGTTTGCGTGGCGGGCGATCAGATAGGTGTAGAGCGCGGTGCGCAGGTTGCCCACGTGCATATAGCCCGTGGGGGAGGGAGCGAAGCGCGTGCGCACCTTACCGTGCGGGATTTTCGCTTCCATTTCCTCAAAATACTTCATGTCGATGGACATAGATGACCTCCTGAAGTGGAATCAAAATAAAGATAGCTTATTACACCATATTTTGACCGAAAAGTCAACGAACGCACGACGCTCTTTTTCACCGGAATATGCTTGTATTTTGAAAAGGGGTATGGTAACATAACAAATTGGGTCGATAGCTGCGCCAAAACGGCGCAATTCGAGATAAAATGAGAAAAACGAACAGATCGGAGAAAAAACGATGGAAAACATGGAAAACGCGGCGCGCAAGAAAGTGATGCTGTCCGGCATTCAGCCCAGCGGCGATCTGACCCTCGGGTCCTACCTCGGCGCGATCAAGAACTGGGCGGAGCGCGACGAGGAATTTGACAACTACTACTTCATGGCCGATATGCACTCGATCACCGTGCGTCAGGACCCTGCGGCGCTGCGCCGCCGCACGCTCGAGCAGCTGGCGCAGTACATCGCCTGCGGCTTGGACCCCGAGAAGAACACGCTGTTCATCCAGTCCCACGTGCCGCAGCACGCCGAGCTCGGCTGGGTCCTGAACTGCTATACGATGTTCGGCGAGCTCTCGCGCATGACGCAGTTTAAGGACAAGTCCGCCAAGAACAGCGAGAACATCAACGGCGGTCTCTTCACCTATCCTGCGCTGATGGCGGCGGATATCCTGCTCTATCAGCCCGACTATGTCCCTGTGGGCGAGGATCAGAAGCAGCATGTCGAGCTCTGCCGCAACATCGTCCAGCGCTTCAACGGCATCTATGGCGACGTCTTCAAGATGCCCGAGCCGTACATTCCCAAGGTCGGTGCGCGCGTGATGAGCCTGAGCGACCCGGGAGCCAAGATGTCGAAGTCCGATAAGGACCCCAACGGCTCCATTTACCTGATGGAAAAGCCCGAGGATATCCTGCGCAAGTTCAAGCGCGCCGTGACCGACAGCGACACGGAAAACTGCGTGCGCTATGATCCCGCGAACAAGCCCGGCGTTGCGAACCTGATGACCATCTACTCCGCCGTGACGGGCAAGAGCTTTGACGAGATCGAGCAGGAGTTCGCCGGTAAGGGCTACGGCGCGTTCAAGCCCGCCGTGGGCGAGGCCGTCGTTGAAACCCTGCGCCCCATCCGCGAGGAGGCCACGCGCATTTTGGGCGACAAGGCGTATCTCGAGTCCGTGTATCGCGCGGGCGCACAGAAGGCGTCTTACGTGGCAGAAAAAACGCTGCGCAAGGTCTACAAGAAGGTCGGCTTTGTCGCGCGCTGATTAAAGGGTGGAGAACATGAACGGAATTCCGAAAGAGTTATTGCTGAGCGTCGGCGGCGCGCTGCTGTGCGCGTTTGCCGTCAGCTTTCTGATGTGCCCGCTCGTCAAGTCGTTTGCCTATAAGATCGGCGCGATCGACGTGCCGAAGGACAACCGCCGCATGCACAAAAAGCCCGTACCGCGCCTCGGCGGCCTCGCGATCTTCCTCGGCTTTATCGTGAGCATGCTGCTGTTCGTCAAGGTCGACCATCAGTTACAGGGCATTTTGCTGGGCGCGTCCATCATCGTTGTTTTGGGCGTAGTGGACGATATGTCCCCGCTGCGCGCGTATTTTAAGTTCTGCGTGCAGATCTTCGCGGCGCTCGTCGCCGTGTTCCACGGCGTCGTGATCCAGATGCTCTCCAACCCGAACGTCTTTGCTGAAAGCCCGTATTGGGACCTCGGCTGGCTGTCCATCCCCATCACAGTCTTGTGGATCGTCGGTATCACGAACGCCGTCAACCTCATCGACGGCCTCGACGGCCTTGCCTGCGGCGTTTCGACCATCAGCGCCATTTCGATGCTCGTCATCGCGCTGCTCGTCTCTGAAAGCGATGTGGCGCTCGTGATGGCCGCGCTTGTGGGTGCGTGCCTCGGTTTCATGCCGTACAACAAGAATCCGGCCAAGATGTTTATGGGCGACACGGGCTCGACGTTCCTTGGCTACATTCTTGCGACGATCTCGATCCAGGGCCTTTTCAAGTATTACGCCATCGTGTCGTTCGCGGTGCCGTTCCTGATCCTGGGCCTGCCGATGTTCGACACGCTCTTTGCCATCATCCGCCGCCTTGCCCACGGGCAGAACCCGATGGCGCCTGACCGCGGCCACATCCACCACCGCCTCATCGACATGGGCCTCAACCAGAAGCAGGCCGTCGCGGCGCTGTACGTTATCAGCAGTATCCTCGGACTTTCCGCCGTGGTGCTGACGTCGAGCGGCGCGATCAAGGCGATGCTCTTTCTGATGGCGCTGGCGGTGGCGGCGTTCCTCGCCTCGCGCGTCATCTTCCGCCGCGATATCGACAAGGCATTGCAGGCGGAAAAGGCGGCGGCAGAGGAGAAGAGCACAGAGACCGCCACACCGGCGGAAACCGTGCCTGCGGAACCTGAAGAAGAATCCAACGAAGAGAAAAAAGAGGAAGCATAAATGGAAAAACTGCGCATTATGAGCGTGTTCGGCACGCGGCCCGAGGCCATCAAGATGGCCCCGCTTGTCAAGGAGCTTGCCTCGCGCGACGAGATCGAGAGCCTTTGCTGCGTGACGGCGCAGCACCGCGAAATGCTCGATAGCGTGATGGAGGTCTTCGACCTCAAGGCCGACTGCGACCTTGATATTATGACCCCGCGGCAGACGCTCTCGACCATCACGAGCAAGTGTCTGCTCGGTATGGACGACGCCATCGAGCAATTAAAGCCTGACATGATCTTAGTCCACGGCGACACGAGCACGACGTTTGCCGGTGCGCTCTCGGCCTTTTACCACAAGGTGCCCGTCGGACATGTGGAGGCGGGCCTTCGCACCTACGACAAATACTCCCCGTTCCCCGAGGAGATGAACCGTAAGCTCGTCACGGCCATCGCCGACCTCTATTTCTGCCCGACGAAAAATAACCGCGAGAACTTACTCAAAGAGGGCGTGACCGAGGGCCTTTTCATCACGGGCAATACGGTCATTGACGCACTGAAAACAACGGTGCGCAAGGATTACCGCTTTACAACAGAACTGCTCAACGAGCTGGACTATTCAAGAAAGGTCGTGCTCGTGACGTGCCACCGCCGCGAGAATTACGGCCAGCCCATGGAGAACATCATGACCGCGCTGCGCGACATCGCCCTCCAGAATGAGGACTGCGAGCTCGTCTATCCCGTGCACCTCAGCCCCGTCGTGCGCGAGAACGCGCAGAAGTTCCTTGCCGGTACGCCGCGCGTGCATTTGATCGACCCGCTGAGCGCGGACGAGATGCACAATCTTATGGCGCGCTGCTACATGGTGATGACCGACAGCGGCGGACTCCAGGAGGAGGCTCCTGCGCTCGGCAAGCCCGTCCTTGTCATGCGCAAAGAGACCGAGCGTCCCGAGGCGGTCGCCGCCGGCACGGTGAAGCTCTGCGGCGTCGAGTACGACGACGTGCTGCGCATGGGCAACGAGCTTCTTCGCAGCAGGGAGGCGTACGACGCGATGGCGCACGCCGTCAACCCCTATGGTGACGGCCACGCCTGCGCACGCATCGCCGACGCGATTTTGTGGCACTTTGGCCGCCGGAGCGAGCGCCCCGCGGATTTTAACGCCTGATTTTGACGGAATGAAAGAAGGGAGTGGAGCGGAATGAGAAAGCGGAGGGTGACGCCCATTGGCGCTGCTTTCGTCGCGCTCGTTTTGCTGGTGCTCCTGTTTGTGGTGCGCGGCGCGCTGCACCGTCCCGCGCACGTCGTGCTGCCGCAGGATGCGAGCAGTAGCGATGTGAGCGACGCGTCGCTCGACGACAGCGCCGTGGGCCGTATCGCCGTGCGGCCCGACACGGTGCAGTCCGCCATCGCGACGCTTGAACGTCCCGCGCGCTACTCGCGCGCCATCACGATCGAGCGCTACTATTCCGGCGGCAGCGGCGTCGACCGCAGCAGTGTCAGCGTCGACGGAGCGTGGATGCGCGTCGACACCGAGCAGGCGAGCAGCGCGCAGAGCCACACGATCTCCAACGGGGAAAGAACGTGGGTCTGGTACGGCGGCAGCGAGCTCTATTACGAGAGCGCCGCGGCTTTCACCGCCGACGAGGAGCAGGGCATCCCGACGTATGAGGACATCCTGCGCCTTGACAAAAAGCGCATCGCCGCGGCGGATTACCGCCTGCTCGACACCGTGGACTGCATCTTTGTGGAAACTGCTGCCGATGACGGCGGCTACATTGAGCGCTACTGGGTCAGCGTGAGCAACGGCCTTCTCTGCGCGGCGGAAAAATTGCAGGGCGAGGATGTCGTCTACCGCATGGCGGGCATGAGCGTCGACAGCGGGAACGTGGCGGAGGACGCCTTTACGCTGCCGGACGGCACAGTGCTCCACGAAGGTGCGCTCGACGGCGCAAACCGGTAAAAGAAACTGAAAAGGCCGTCCGAAGATCGTTCTTCGGACGGCCTTTTTGTTAAAATATGTCATAAAATGAGCAGCAGCCCCAGCGCGACTAAAAGCTCGTCGTCCGCCTTTTCCTCAAAGAGGAAAAAGAGAATGAGCAGCAGCAAAATGTCCGCCGTGTCCACGCCCTTGAGCGGTAATTTGTCGAGGATGCGCGAGAAAAACTGCGACGCCTCCTGACTGATCGGCGGCGGAGGGGGAGCGCCCCCCTGCGGCGGCCTTGGCGGCGGTGCGTTTCCACCGGAGGGCGGCGGGGGAGGCGGCCGGCCATCACGCGGCGGTTCGCCGCGCGGCGCGTCCTGCATCGGCATGCGGGTGTAGACGCCGTTGTCGTTGCGCAGATAGCGGTTATACATTGCGCGGCCCCCCTTCGCTGAGAAGCAGCGTCTTTCCCAGGTGGATGAAGCGCGCGAGCTGTGCCGCGCGCTCGACCTTGTCCTGCCGCTCCGGCTTCAAAAATGGGCGCAGCGCGCGCAAAAACGCGGCGGTCTCGCCGCTCTCGGGCCGATTGAGCTGCGAGAGCACGGGCAGCAGCTTGGCGATCATGCCGGGGTCAATGCCGCCGAGCAGCGACGAAAGATCACCCATCGGATCGCCCTGCGGCGGTGGCGGCGTGGGAGCAGACGGCGCAGGACCGGCCGCACCGCCCGCGGGCGGGGGAGGCGGCGCGCTGCCGCCGGACTGCCCCATCTGCTGCGACAGATTTTGCGCCATGTTCATCACCTGCGCCATGGCGTCCGGATCGGAGAGCAGGGTATTCAGTTTTTCCTCCCACTCGCTCATCGTGACGCCCTCCCGCGGTTTTTATTTTTTTGCGTTGTCGTTGATGCGGTTCATAATGGCCATGCCCTCGGGACTTTTCATCAGGTTCGAGAGCATTGTGGCCAACTCTTTCGTGTTGCCCGCCGCGGCATTCTGCGCCGCGTGATTGAGCGCCGCGCCGCCATCCTGAGAGGTGAGCATCTGCATGAGCCTTTGCCCGTCGCCCGATTGCAGGAGCGACTGCGCTATGGCAGGATTGCGCTTGAACTTGTCGATGAGCTGCTGCGTGCTGTGATCCATAGCTGTGCCTCCGTTTCCTGTCTTTCATGGCAGTATATGAGAGGGACGCGGCAGTTGTGCCGCCGCAGCGGCGAAATTTTTGAAAAATTTTCCGAACCCGTGAAAGAAAACGCCCTGCCCGCGCACATGTATGGTGTAAGGCCTTTGAGGAGAGAAACATATATGTTTTCAAACGAAGCGTTTGCCCAAAATGCAGAAAAGTACATGGACACGGTCTTTCGCGTGGCCTACGGCTGGCTCAAAAACCCGGACGACGCCAACGATGTGACACAGGACGTATTGATAGAGCTGTACAAAACAGATAAAGCGTTCGAGTCGGACGCCCATTTGAAAAACTGGCTCATCCGCGTCACCGTCAATCGCTGCAAGATGCTCTTCCGCTCGCCGTGGCGCCGGCACGAGGACATCGACGACTATGCCGAGACATTGTCCTTCGAGCAGCCGCGGGACGGCGAGCTCTTCAAAGCCGTGATGGCGCTCGACAAAAAATACCGCGTGCCGCTGTTGCTCTTCTATTACGAGGGGTATACAACAGCGGAGGCTGCGTCGATGCTCGGCATTCCCGAAAAGACCGTCAGCACAAGACTTTACCGCGCAAGGGCGAAGCTCAGAACGATTTTGGAGGAGGAGTAAAGCAATGACAGAAAAAGAGAGATTTCAACGCGCATTCGCGCCGCTGCACGCCTCCCCGGACACGATGACGGAGGTAACGAAGATGACAGAACGGAAAACGAAACGGCCCGCGCTGCGCCGCGCCGCGACCATCGGCCTTGCGGCCGCGCTCGTGCTGGCGCTCGGCAGCGTTGCCTATGCCTCGGACCTCGGCGGCATTCAGCGCACAGTGCAGCTCTGGCTCAACGGTGAGATGACGGACGCAACGCTGACGGTGAAAAATGGTCACTATACCGTCAACTATACCGACAGCGAAGGAAACGAGCGCGAGCGGAGCGGCGGAGGCGTCGCCTTCGAGCCGGATGGCACGGAGCGGGCACTGACCGAGGAGGAACTGCTCGCAGATATCAATTGCCCCGAGGTAACCTATCGGGATGACGGCACGGTCACGGTCTACTACCTCGACCAGAAGCTCGACGTCACGGACAAGTTCGACGAGGACGGCGTCTGCTACGTGCAGCTTGAGGGCGGCGAGAAGACGATCTACATGACCATCAAGCGCGGCAACGGCTACGCAACGAGCACGACAAAGTACATCCTGCCAAGCGAATTCAACAACTGAAAGAAAAACGAGAAAGGTTCCGCACAGCATCGCTGTGCGGAACCTTTCTCCTATTGGGGAAAGCCTCGCAGAGTTTCGTGCCCGCAGGCACGAAATAAAATCAGATCGTTTTTTGCCGCGGCGTGTACGTGGTGAAAAACACCTCTCGCGGAGCGTGTGTCGAGCTGCCATATTGGCGGCGAGGCACGGAGCGCAGCGCGGCCTTCTCCCAAAAGCGGCAAAGCCGCTTTTGGGAAGATATTATTTCTGCGCCTTGCCGTAGTCGCAGTCTTTTCTCAGCGGGCAGCCGTCGCAGTTGGCTTTGCGGGCGGTGCAGCGGTCGCGGCCGAACAGCACCAGTCGGTGGCAGAAGTCGTTCGACTCCTCCGGCGGCAGGATGGCGCGCAGCTGCTTTTCGACGCTCAGCGGGTCCTTGCTGCCGTCCGTCAGGCCGAGGCGGCCCGTGATGCGGATGCAGTGCGTGTCGCACACGTAGGCGGGCTGGCCGTAGACGTCACCGAGGATCAGGTTCGCCGTTTTGCGCCCGATGCCGGGGAGGGCTGTGAGCTCCTCCATCGTGCCGGGGACCTTGCCGCCGTACTTTTCGAGCAGGATCTTCGCGCACTCGACGATGTCCTTCGACTTCGTGTTGTAAAATCCGCAGGAGCGGATCGCGTCGCCGACCTCTTCATACGTCGCGTTCGCGAAGGCCTCAAGCGTCGGGAACTTCTGATAGAGCGACGGCGTGACCATGTTCACGCGCGCGTCGGTGCACTGGGCGGAAAGGCGCACGGCGAACAGAAGCTCGTAGTCCTTTTTATATTCGAGCGAGCAGCGCGCGTTGGGGTAGAGGACCTTCAGCTCCTCCACGATGCGGCGGACGGCGGCTTTGGATTTCATGGCGAAACCTCCTGCGTTTCATCAATACTGCCGACAGTATAGCACAAAGACACGGAAAAATCGACAGAAAAAGTCTGTGCAGTGAAGAAAAAATGTGCTATAATCATTCCATCTGTGAAAAAGGAGGCTTGTGCGATGCGGCTACTATTCAAGCAGCGCTTTTTTTCGTGGTTCGACAGCTACGATATCTACGATGAGGACGGCAACACCGTCTTTACGGTCGAGGGCAAGCTCGCCTGGGGGCACTGCCTGCACATTCTGAACGCCATGGGCGATCACATCGGAACGGTGCAGCAGCGGGTGCTGACCTTCCTCCCGAAGTTTGAACTCTACATCGGCAAGCTGTATTACGGCTGTATCCGCAAGGAATTTACCTTTTTCACCCCGCGCTTCACCCTTGAGTGCAGCGACTGGGAGGTGAACGGCAGCTTTATGGAATGGGACTACACGATCGACAGCCCTTCGCGCGGCTGCATCGCCACCATCACGAAGGAACTCTTTCACTGGACGGACACCTACGTCATCGACGTCGCCGATCCCAAGGACGCGCTGGGCGCGCTGATGGTCGTGCTGGCCATCGACGCGGAAAAATGCAGCAGGAACAACTGATATGAGTGAAAAAAGACCTTTGGCGGATGAGATCCGCCCGCTGACGCTCGACGAGGTCGTGGGTCAGAAGCACTTGCTCGGAAAGGGCGCGCTGCTGCGCCGGCTCATCGAGTCCGGCTCAAGCGCGAATATGATCTTCTACGGCCCGTCCGGCACGGGCAAGACGACGATCGCGAACATCATCGCGAACCGCACGAATAAGACCCTGTACCGCCTGAACGCGACGACCGCGAGCCTTCAGGATGTCAAGAGCATTATCTCCGATGTCGGCACGATGATGGCACCGGGCGGCATTCTGCTCTACCTCGACGAAATTCAGTATTTCAACAAAAAGCAGCAGCAGAGCTTGCTCGAATTCATGGAAAACGGCTCTATCACGCTGATCGCGTCGACGACGGAGAACCCGTATTTTTACGTTTACGGCGCGCTTTTATCCCGTTCGACGGTGTTTGAGTTCAAAAACGTCAGCGCGGAGGAGATCATCCCCGCAGTCGAGCGCGCGCTCGGCATTTTGAAAGAGCGCAGCGAGCTGCCGCTTTCCTGGGAGGACGACGTGCCGCGCGTCATCGCGCAGCAGTGCGGCGGCGATGTGCGCAAGGCCGTGAGCGCGTGCGAGCTTTTATATGAGGCGGCGGACGTCACGAACGGCGAACTTTTGCTGAAAAGTGAAGACGCCTTACAGGTCGCACAGCGCAGTGCCATGCGCTACGACAAGGGCGGTGACGCGATGTACGACTGCGCGAGCGCGCTGATGAAGTCGCTGCGCGGCAGCGACCCCGACGCGGCGCTCCACTACCTCGCAAGATTTTTAGAGGCGGGTGATCTGGTCACGCCATGCAGGAGGTTACTCTGCTCGGCGAGCGAGGACGTCGGCATGGCCTATCCGCAGGCTATCGCCATCGTCAAGGCCTGCGTCGACACCGCGATGCAGCTCGGCCTTCCCGAAGCGCAGCTGCCGCTGGCGCAGGCGGCGGTGCTGCTCGCCACCGCACCGAAGTCCAACAGCGTGATCGAGGGCATCGGCGCTGCCTGGGCGGATGTGAAGGCGGGCAAGAGCGGCAATTTCCCGCGCTGCCTCCAGAATGTCCACGCCGATTCGACCGGCGGCGCGCAGGGGCAGAACTACAAGTACCCGCACGCCTACCCGAACCATTGGGTGAAGCAGCAGTATCTGCCCGACGAGCTCAAAAACGTGCAGTACTACCACTACGGCGACAACAAGGTCGAGCGCGCTGCCGCGCAGTACTGGGAAGCGATCAAGGGGTGAGCACATGGACTTGAGGTTGAACGATATTGTCGAAATGAAGAAGCCGCATCCCTGCGGCGAAAAGCTCTGGCTCGTGACGCGTGTGGGCATGGACATCAAGCTCAAATGCAGGCGCTGCGGCCACGAGGTGATGCTCCCGCGCGCCAAGGCGGAAAAGGGCATCAAGAAAATCGTAGAAAGGGAGGAACCCCATGAATAAGAAGACGAGAGCCGTCGCGATCCTGCTGGTCGCGGTGATGATCTTATCGCTCGTTGCATCGATGGTTATTCCGTATTTATAAAATACAGCGCGACAGCGCTGAACATTATTCCCTGCGCCGCGCAGGGGAGCGAGTCAAAGGGGCCATTCTCTTTCGTGAAAGAGAATGGCCCCTTTGGAACCCCAAGAGAAAGACTTAGATTGGCAGTCTCAGGCTTGGATGACTTTTATGCCTCCGGAATGAAAATGCCTGCGCGCGGCGTTGCCGCGTTAGCATTGCTATACGATTTGAGTTGCTTCTATTATCCGCTGCCGCTCTGCCTATTTTGTAGAAGTGCGCAGTAATCACCGTCTACCGGAGTGCTAATCAATGCGGCGAGC
>ERZ773235.1633-NODE-1633-length-21856-cov-3.573139_pt1 | contig 21856 bp, 20 predicted proteins | sample MGYA00580522_ERZ773235 | MGnify/ENA primary metagenome ERZ773235 (study PRJEB29015, sample SAMEA2737797) | human gut metagenome | biome: human gut; feature: human-associated habitat; material: faeces | place: China | collected 2012 ...
CAGTCCCAGTGTGGCCGGTCACCCTCTCAGGTCGGCTACGCATCGTCGCCTTGGTAGGCCGTTACCCTACCAACCAGCTAATGCGCCATAAGTCCATCATCTACCAGTCCCGTAGCACTTTTCATATAGAGTTCATGCGATCTCTACACCTATGCGGTCTTAGCTGACGTTTCCATCAGTTATCCCCCTGTAGATGCCAGGTTACTTATGTATTACTCACCCGTTCGCCACTCTTCACCGAAGTGAAGCGTTCGACTTGCATGTATTAGGCACGCCGCCAGCGTTCATCCTGAGCCAGGATCAAACTCTCCATTGTCCTTCTATCTCTTCAGACAACTTTGGTCTGTTTAGCTCTTTTTTATTTCTTAAACTTAATTGACGTTGTGTTTTATTCTTTCCTGTTCAGTTTTCAATGTCCTCTCACTTGACTCTCTCGTCGAGTGCCCATTTATATTACCATCCCCTCTCCCTTTTGTAAAGCTTTTTTTCTGTCTTTTTTTATTTTTTTCTCTATTTCCCTCTTTTTCTACCTTTATATCAACGTTTTTTTATCTGTATTTTTTTGTCATGATTAAAAGAAACGATCTTTGCAGAACGTTTCTTTGCCTTATGACTATATGATTTCTTTACTGTCCAGGATGATCGTTGTTGGTCCATCATTGATCAGCGAGACTTTCATCATCGCTCCAAAGATTCCTGTTTCTGTATGGACCCCTGCATTTTCTAATGCTTTATTAAAATATTCATATAATGGTTTTGATATTTCTGGTTTAGCAGCATCTAAAAAACTAGGTCTCCTTCCTTTTTTACAATTTGCATATAAAGTAAATTGTGAAATAGAAAGGATTTCTCCTTTGATATCCATCAATGATAAATTCAATTTTTCATTTTCATCTTCAAAAATTCTTAAATTGATAAGCTTATTAATCATCTTATCAACAATTTCTTCATTATCATCATTCGTAATACCTACTAATACCATAAACCCTTGTTTGATTTGTCCATTTATTTTTCCTTCAATTTCCACACTTGCTTCACTTACTCTTTGTACAACTAATCTCATATTCATTTCTACCTTTCTTTTTATAAAAGTGTTATAATCATTATAATTCATTTTGTATTAAGGAGGAAGATTTTTTTATGAGTGGAACTTTAGCTTATAATATGAGACCTCAATCTCTTTTAGATATATTAGGACAAAAACATATTATTGGTGAAAATGGTTTATTTACTAAATTTGTAGAAAAGAATCATCCAATGTCTGTTATTTTATATGGCCCACCAGGTTGTGGTAAAACAACTCTTGCAATGGCTTTGGCTCATGATTTAAATATGCCTTGTCGTACTTTTAATGCATCTACAGGAAATAAAAAAGAAATGGATTTGATTATTGAAGAAGCTAAATTATCTAATGGTCTTTTTGTCATTATCGATGAAATTCATCGTATGAATAAAATGAAACAAGATAATTTACTTCCTTATGTAGAAAGTGGTCTATTGATTATTGTTGGATGCACAACAGCTAATCCTTATCATTCAATCAATCCTGCCATTCGTTCAAGATGTCAAATCATTGAAGTTAAGCCTTTAACTCAAGAAGATATTATTCAAGGTTTACATCACGCTTTAGATAGTGAAAAAGGCTATCACCATCAATATCAATGTGATGAAGAAGTCTTGCAACATATTGCTCGTCTTTCATCAGGAGATATTCGTTTTGCATATAATTGTTTAGAAGTATGTACAATTATTTCTCATGATAATCATATTACTATTGAAGATGCTAAAAATGCTTTAACACAAGCTAATGGTCAATTTGATAAAGATGAAGATCAATATTATGATACTTTAAGTGGTTTACAAAAATCTATTCGTGGAAGCGATCCTAATGGAGCTATGTATTATTTTGCAAAGTTGATAGAATATAATGATATTGAATCTTTAGAAAGACGTGTCCTTGTTTGTGCATATGAAGATGTTGGACTTGCTAATCCAAATGCTTGTATGCGTACTGTTGCTGCTTTTCAAGCTGCCAGAACAGTAGGATTTCCTGAGGCAAGAATTCTTATTGCAAGTGCTATTATTGATTTATGTCTTTCACCTAAATCTAAATCATCAGAAGCAGCTATTGATGCTGCCTTAGCTTCTTTAAGACAACAATCTTTGCCTGCACCTGAATATTTAAGATTAACACCTGTTGGTCTAGAAGAGGATGAAAAATATAATTATGACCGTCCTGAGTTATGGGAATATATTCAATATTTACCCGATCAAATCGCAAATAATCAATTCTATGTACCTTGGATGACAAGTCAATATGAAAAAGCATTAGCTGAAAATTATCGACGTATTTTAAAACATGGGCGTACAAATAATATTAAAAAATTAAATCATACAAAAAAATCCTAAACTTTTAGGATTTTTTCTATATCATCTGTTACTTGTTCAATGGTTTGTTCAAAGTTTTCTAAATTCACATCATACCAATGAACATCAAATTGGTTTTTAAACCAAGTATACTGTCTTTTAGCGTATTGTCTTGAATGTTTTTTTATTAGCTCTAAAACATCATTTAAATCAATTTGATGATCATAATAATCAAACCATTCTTTATAACCAATCGCTTTCATACTTTGATGATTTCTTATAAGTCCTTGACTATAAAGACAATCCATTTCTTCTTTTAAACCATTTTCCATCATCACATCAACACGTTTGTTAATTCTTTCATATAAAACATCTCTAGGAAGCGTTAATCCCACAAAATAAGCATCATATAAACAAATATGCTCTTGTTCTTCTAACATTTCACTTTTTCTCTTACCTGTTGTTTCATAAATTTCAATAGCTCTTAAAACACGTCGACGATTATTAAAATGTAATATTTTTGCACTTTCTTCATCGATTGATTTTAAATGATCATGTAATTGTTCATTTGTATAATCTTTATATTTTTCATTTATTGCATGATGATCGTTTTCCATTTCATCAAATTGATAATCATATAAAGCTGCTTTTATATACAATCCCGTTCCACCAACAATTATTGGAACATGTCCTCTTTGGGTAATTTCTGTTATCTTTTTTCTTACTGTTTGTTGAAAATCATGAACACTGTATGTTTCATCAGGATTTAAAATATCTACACAATGATGAATAATACCTTCTTTTTCTTCTTCTGTGACTTTAGCAGTTATATCCATCTGTTTATAAATTTGCATAGAATCTCCACTAATAACTTCTCCATTGAACTTTTTAGCAAGAGCCACTCCCATTTTTGTTTTACCAACACTTGTTGGTCCAATTACAACAATTACTTTTTCCATTATACGACCCTCTTAAATAATTTTTCTAATTCATATGCTGAATAATGAATAATCGTTGGTCTTCCATGTGGACAAACATAAGGATTATCACAACGCATTAAATTATCAACAATTGTTTGCATTGACTCAATTGATAGATGACTATTTCCTTTTAAAGATGCTTTGCAACTTAATGTTGCTATAGCATGTTCTTGTAAAGAAAGTAAATCAATTTTATTATCTTTTAATATCTGTTGAATCATATCTTCAATAAATAAATGTTCATTAATTTGATTCATCCACATTGGCAGTTGTTTAATAATAAAACCATTGCCAAAAGGCTCTAAATCAATGCCAACTTCTTTTAATAAATCTTTTCTTTCTTCAATCATCATACATTCACTTAAAGGATATTCAACTGTAATAGGTATTAATAAATCTCTCATTGTCATATCTGGATGACTATATTTTTCTAGAAAATATTCATAATTGATTCTTTCTTGTGCAGCATGTTGATCTATCAAATACATTCCACTATCATCTTCACCTACAATATAAGTTCCATGAATTTGTGCTTTTACAAATATTTTCTTTTTCATTTCTTTTAAAGGCACTTCAACTTTTTCGAGTTGGATAGGTTCTTCAAAAAGCTTTTCTACAGGTTCTGTTATATATTCATTTTTTTCTTCATGAACAAATAGTGGTTGTTTTTTTTCTTGAATAAATGAAGCTTGCGGTTTTTCTTGAACTTTTGTAGGAATTTCTTGTCTAAAATCAATATCTAGATCCATTTGATCTAGTTGTGGCTTAAAGACTGGTCTTTCTTCTTTGACTTGGTAAGTTAAATTAACATTTTCCAAAGTTTTAGATACCGCATCAAAAATCAATTGTTTTAATTCGTATTCTTTAGAAAACTTAACTTCTAACTTGCTTGGATGAACATTGACATCCACTAAATAAGGATCAATTTCAATATTGATGACTGCAATAGGATAACGATTATCTGCTAAATATTTACGATATGCTTGATTAATAGCATCGATTGCTACTTGATTTTTAACAATACGATGATTGACCATCGTAACAATATGATTCTTATTTGCCCTATTCACTTCAATTTTGCCAATAAAACCTTCTATTTGAAATTCATCATTTCCAGCTTTTAAATTCAACATGTTTTTAACCACAGATAACCCATAAATCTGATGAATAACTTCTAATAAATTTCCATTTCCATTTGTTTTATAAGTCATCTTATCATTATGTATTAAAGTAAAAGCAATATCTGGATGAGATAAAGAAAGTCTTTCTACATAATTTTGTATATGTGCAAATTCAGCATTGACAGATTTTATATATTTTAATCTTGCTGGTACATTTTGAAAAAGCTTTGAAACAGAAATATTTGTTCCTCTATTAAGATCACTTTGTTTTTGTTCAATAAATTTACCAAATTCATAAATTACTGTTGATCCTTGACTTCCATCACTGGTTTTTAAAACAAAATGAGAAATAGAAGCAATGGAAGGAATAGCTTCGCCTCTAAAGCCTAATGTTTGAATACAAAATAAATCTTGATCATTATAGATTTTACTTGTTGCATGTCTTGAAAAACAAAGACGTGCATCATCTTTATCCATTCCTGATCCATCATCAATAATTTGAATTAAATTCATTCCTCCTTCTTCTATAATAATATCTATTTTAGAAGAAGAGGCATCAATACTATTTTCAACTAATTCTTTGACAACATTTGCCGGTCTTTCAATGACTTCACCAGCTGCTATTTTATTTGCTAAAATATCATCAAGTTGTTTTATTTTCATAGGCCACCTCTACTTTACTAATTTCTTTAATTCGATTAAAGTTGACAAAGCATCTAATGGTGATAAAGCCATTGGATCAATTGTCTTTAAATATTTTTCAACTTCACTTTCTTTTTCAATGACTTGAACTTGTTTTTCTTCAATTAAACGATCTTCTACGTTATTTTCTTCAAGTGTTTCTAATACTAAATTAGCACGATTGATTACTTCATCTGGTAATTTAGCAAGTTTAGCCACATTGACCCCATAAGATTTATTAGAACGTCCTTTTTTAATTAAATATTCAAATACTAAATGATCATTATCTACTCTAGCACTGGCATGAACATTTTGAATTCCAAGACCTTTATCTTCTAAAAATGTAAGTTCATGGTAGTGGGTTGAAAATAATGTCATACAATGAATTTCACTGGCAATATATTCAATCATTGCCTGGGCAATAGCCATTCCATCAAAAGTTGCTGTTCCTCGACCAATTTCATCAAATAAAATCAACGATTTTTCACTAGCAAAACGTAAAGCATTATTCGCTTCTAACATTTCTACCATGAAAGTTGATTGACCACTAATTAAATCATCACTTGCTCCAATACGCGTAAAGATTTGATCAAAAATCGTTAAATTAGCATATTTAGCAGGAACAAATGAGCCAATTTGCGCCATAATAACAATTAAAGCTACTTGTCTCATATAAGTCGATTTACCACCCATATTTGGCCCTGTAATTAAGACAACTGGTGAATTTTCATCAATTGAAACATCGTTAGGTACATATTTACCATGCCCCATGACTTTTTCAATGACACCATGTCTACCTTCTTTAATATCCATAATTTTTTGATCATTAAAGACAGGTCTTACATAACTATTTTCACTTGCTAACATTGCAAGAGATTGATAAACATCTACACGCGCGATAATTTTCGAAACATCTTGAATCAAATGGACTTCTTTTTTGATCTCATTTCTAACTTGAGTAAATAAAACATATTCTAATTTTTGAATTTTATCTTGTGCTGATAAAATCTTACTTTCCATATCTTTTAATTCAGGTGTAATAAATCTTTCTGCATTCGATAAACTTTGTTTTCTTGTATATTCGAATTCATCTTTAACAAGATCTAAACTTCCTTTTGTAACTTCAATATAATAACCAAAGACACGATTATACCCAACTTTTAAGTTTTTAATACCTGTTTTTTCTCTTTCTTTTTGTTCAAAATCAACTAACCATTGTTTTCCATGATCTCTTAAATAACGAAGTTCATCAAGATCTTCACTAAAGTGATCTTTAATAATATTTCCTTCTTTAATTGTAAGAGGTGGATTATCAATGATAGCATCATCAATTAACTTCGTAATATGAGATAAATCAACAAGTTGATCAGCAAGTTGATTTGTAAGATCTTCATTAAATGAATAAAGTTGTTGTTTTAATTCTGGTAAGACTTTTAAAGAAGAAGCAATCCATTTTAAATCTCTTGCATTAATGTTTCCAAAAGCAATACGACTTGAAAGTCTTTCTAAGTCATATACTTCTTTTAAGATTTCTTTAATGGATTCTCTTTGAATAAATTGTTGCGTAAAGATTTCAACAATATCTAATCTTTTTTCAATTGCTTGTTGATTCAAAAGAGGACGATCGATATAGTTTTTTAAAAGACGTGCTCCCATAGCTGATTTCGTCATATCTAAAAGCCAAAAGAGTGAACCATATTTTTCATGATCTCTTGCATTTTCAGTAAGTTCTAATGATTTTTTTGTATAGAGATCCATTGTCATATAATCTTTATTATTAATTTCTTCAATGATTTGAAGATGTTCTAAATCTCTTTTTTGTGTTTCAATTAAATAGTTTAAAAGTAAAGTGGCAACCTTTATTTGTTTTAAATCTTTAATATTTTTAAAGATATCTTGGTATTTTTCATTAAAAGTCTCATTATCATAACGTGATACCATAATGCCTTCACGAAAAGAATATGTACAATTACTTTCAACAACGATTTCTTTTACTTCCATTGTTGCAAGTTGATTATTTAAAATATTATCTTGTTTATCAATATTAACAACTTGGAATTCACCTGTTGTAATATCACAAAAAGCTAATGTATAAACAAAATCAAAAGTCATCATACAGGCAATATAATTATTTCTATTTTGTGTTAATGATTCATCAAAAATAGTACCTGGTGTGACAATTTGAACAACACCACGTTCAACGATTCCTTTTTTACCAGGATCTGTTAGTTGTTCAACGATTGCCACTTTATGACCATTGTCTACAAGCCTTTGAATATATCCACTTGCACTATGAAAAGGGACACCACACATTGGAACTCTTTCTTTTGCTCCTGCATTTTTCCCTGTCAAAGCAAGTTCTAATTCTTTTGAAACCATGATGGCATCATCAAAAAACATTTCATAAAAATCACCTAAACGGAACATCACAATAGAATCTTTATTTTGTTCTTTGATTCCTAGATATTGCATCATCATTGGACTATATTTTTCTTTCATCCTACCACTCTCCTTATTGATACTTTGATATTATAACATGATGGTGGGCGGGAAGAAACTAATTTAATTGTTCATTTCCGACAAAAAGTCGGAAATGAACGCTTGTCTTATGTGATAAAATCTTGGTTTATTTTCATATCGATTTCTGGCGTTTCTTCATTTTTACTTTCTACGAGAATCGTTGTATCTCCTATAATTTTTAAAGACATTTGTTTTTCTATTTCAAGATGCACGGTTTTATTTTCAAGCTTTGCATGGATACATCTTGGTAAATAGAGGCTTTCTACAACAACTTCATCCTTTTGGCTCGTTTCATGATTTTTAATACTTAAATCAATTTCATCACAATAAGTCACTTTTTGTTTCAATAAGAAACTGTCATTTAAATGACTATACCAAATATGCAAATCAAAACTACCCTCAATCACCGGCTGTTGTTTAATGACACCCCGATATTGATGATTGCAAATCCAGCACCCTAAAATCTTATCAATATCATTAACAAGATAATCATGCTTTGAAATCGTCTTTTTTGTTCCTTTTGCAAGCGTTGCCTTTGTCATTATTTCATACACTTTTCCAGACATTTTGTCACCCCATATAAGAATATGTCAGAAAATAAAAAAAAGACTTCGCTTGAAGTCTTATTTTTGTTCTTTTGAATCTTTTAATACAACGTCATGTGCTCCACCTTCAACAATTGAAGTTGCAGAAACAAGTGTGATTTTTGCTTTTTGTTGTAATTCAGGAATCGTTAAAGCACCACAGTTACACATTGTATGTTTGATTTTTGATAAAGATAATCCCACATTATCTTTTAAGCTACCAGCATAAGGTACGTAAGAGTCAACCCCTTCTTCAAAGGAAAGTTTTGAATCTCCACCCATATCATAACGTTGCCAGTTACGAGCACGAGCAGAACCTTCACCCCAGTATTCTTTCATATATTGTCCATTGATTTGAACTTTATTTGTAGGAGATTCATCGAATCTTGAGAAATATCTACCAAGCATAATAAAGTCAGAACCCATCGCTAAGGCTAATGTCATATGATAATCATGAACGATACCACCATCTGAACAAATTGGTACATAAATTCCTGTTTCTTTAAAGTATTCATCTCTTGCTTTAGCTACTTCGATTGTTGCTGTAGCTTGTCCACGACCAATACCTTTTTGTTCACGAGTGATACAAATTGATCCTCCACCGATACCAATTTTAACGAAATCAGCACCACATTCAGCTAAGAATCTAAATCCTTCTGCATCAACAACGTTACCGGCACCTACTTTAACAGTATCACCATAATTTTCTCTAATCCAATCGATTGTTAATTTTTGCCATTCTGAGAATCCTTCAGATGAATCGATACATAAAACATCAGCACCAGCTTCTACTAATGCAGGAACACGTGTAGCATAGTCACGTGTGTTGATTCCAGCACCAACAATGTAACGTTTATTTTCATCTAATAATTCATTTGGATTATTTTTTCTATTTTCATAGTCTTTTCTAAATACGAAATAATGTAATCTTTGTTCAGCGTCTACTACAGGTAATGCATTTAATTTGTTATCCCAAATCATATCATTACATTCTTTAAGAGATGTTCCTAAATCTGCACAAATTAATTTATCATATGGTGTCATAAAAGTTTCAACTTTTGTATCCATTGATAAACGAGAAATACGATAATCTCTTCCAGTAACAACTCCTAATAATTTACCGTTAGCAGTTCCATCTGCTGTAACTGCCATTGTTGAATGTCCAGTTTTTTCTTTTAAATCTAAAACATCTTTTAAAGTTGATTCAGGTGATAAGTTTGAATCACTTGGAACGAATCCAGCTTTATAATTTTTAACACGTCTTACCATAGCTGCTTGGCTTTCGATTGATTGAGATCCATAAATAAATGAAACTCCACCTTCTTTAGCTAAAGCAATTGCCATATTATCATCAGATACAGCTTGCATAATTGCAGATACTAATGGGATATTTAATGATAATGCAGGTTCTTCACCTTTTTTAAATTTAACTAATGGTGTTTTTAAACTTACGTTTTCAGCACGACACTCAGTAGATGAGTATCCTGGAACTAATAAATATTCATTAAAAGTACGCGATGGTTCTTCAAAGTAAAATGCCATTTTTTTATCTCCTTATTCTTTCTATATTTTTGAAAAATTATAATCCCCAAATTTAAATAAGTCAATAATAAAAAGAAAAAGTAGGTTTCCCTACTTTAAAGCATTATTCATTTGTTGATTGATTGTTTGTAAGATTTCATTCACTTCATTTTGTAAATATAAATAATTAACAACTAATGGATGATTTTCATAATATGCTTTTTTTTCTTGATATTCTTGAATTGTTTTTGTAACTCGATCATCCTGTTTTGCTTTTTGATTGACAATCTTTTTTTGTAATACTTTTAATTCTTTTTCTAATTGTTTAAGTTTTTCATCATTTAAAACAAGTTTTTCATACTTTTGATATTCTTGAACAACTTCTAAAGCTAAAATTTCTTGATTTAATTTTCTAGCAAGCTCTTCAATTCTAGTCAACTTGTTCACCTTTTAAAGCCCAAGTTTTTACTTCTGTAACTTTTACAGGCACAATTTTACCAATATCTTCTTTACGCCCTTTGAAGTTGATCAATTTTTGATGTGCCGTATATCCTGTCATCATTGTTTCATCACGTTTAGATGGACCATCTACTAAAACATCCACAACTTGATTTAAGAAACGTTGATTTTGTTTTAAAGCTTTTTCTTTAACAACTTCATTTAATCTTTCTAAACGGTCTTGTTTTTGTTCAAATGGCACGTTGTCTTGCATTTTAGCAGCAGGTGTTCCTTCACGAGGAGAATAGATAAATGTATAGGCTAAATCGTATTCACATTCTTCATATAAAGAAAGTGTATCTTGGAATTGTTCTTCTGTTTCATTTGGGAAACCAACAATAATATCTGTTGTAATTGAACAATCTGGCATCACTTCTTTAATCATGTGGAAAAGTTCTAAATATTGTTCTCTTGTATATCTTCTACCCATTAATTTCAAGATTTCTGTATTTCCTGATTGTACTGGTAAATGGATATAAGGCATGATGTTATCATATTGATTAATGATTTCAATCATTTCTCTAGAAAAATCCCATGGATGACTTGTTGTAAAGCGAATACGCGCAATTCCCGTTTTAGCAACTTCTTTTAAAAGAGTCGCAAAATCATAGTCTTCTTCTAAATCTTTTCCATAACTATTGACATTTTGTCCAAGTAATGTGATTTCTTGATAGCCATCTTCTTTTAAGCCTTTAACTTCATCAATAATATCGCTCATTAAACGAGAACGCTCTTTTCCTCTTGTATAAGGAACAATACAATATGTACAGAATTTATTACATCCATACATAATATTAACCCATGCTTTATGTCCATTAGCACGTGTTACAGGTGTATTTTCAATAACATCCCCTTCTTTAGACCATACTTCTACAACCATTTCTTTATTGAACATCGCTTCTTTTAATAAAGTTGGTAAACGATGAATATTATGTGTACCAAAGATCAAATCTATATGTGGATGTTTTTCTAATATTCTTTTAATAACAACTTCTTCTTGCGCCATACAACCGCACAAACCAAAAATAAGATTTGGGTTTTTCTTCTTTAAGTTTTTAACATAACCTACTTTCCCAAATACTTTTTCTTCTGCATTTTCTCTAATAGCACAAGTATTTAATAAAATGACATCTGCCTCTTCGATTTCTTTAGCAGCTATATATCCCATCATTTCAAAAATACCTGCTAATGTTTCACCATCACGTTCATTCGCTTGACAACCATAAGTATGAATATAATAAGTTTTTCCTTTACCTACACTTACCATATCACTAGGTATTTCAAAAGCATCTTTTAAATGATCAACTTGTTTTCTACTTCTTTTTTGAGCCTCTTTTAAATTTGGCCCTTTAAAATATTCACTATAATCTTTCATTTTTTCACCACATTTCTTTCCTATTATATACATAAAGTTATCTTTTGGCTAGAAAAAAATAAGGACTTATCAGCCCTTATCATTTTTATCTTATCCAAAGAATCCATCTGGTTGGATTGAGAAGTATAATACTTTACCTTCTGGAGTTCCTTTAAATACTCCTTTACAATGACCTGCAGCTTCTTCTGGTGATAATTCAGTTTCACATTCAAATTCAGCTTTGATTCCTACTTTTTTAACATATTTACATGATACTTTATCATCTGAATATCCATCAAAGAAATCAATAATTTTTTGAACTTGTCCTGTTTGCATTAATAATTTACATTTTGCCATAATTAAAAACCTCCATTTACATGTCAGTATTATACAATGAATTTTTAAAAAAAGAAACCCTTTTCACTAAAAATTAACGTAATTCTATTACAAGCCTTAAGGCCGTAATCCTTTTATCATCGACCATTAAATCATGAAAAGAAGGAATACAAATAAGTTCTTTTCCTGTTGGAATAATATAACCTCTTGCAATTGCAATTGATTTAATCGCTTGATTAAGTGCTGCTGCACCAATTGTTTGAATCATAAGTTTATCTTGTTCCCTCATTAATGATGCTATTGCTCCTGCAACGTGATTAGGAACAGATGTTGAAGATACTTTAATTATTTCCATATTTTTGCCTCCTAATTCACTATATGAATTATCATTAAAAAAATAACAAAAAAAGCATCTAAGATGCTTTGTAAGGATGATCGTCATTGATCAAAATTCTTTCAATTGAAATTGGTTGATGTTGTTCATTAAACTCCATAACCACACCGGCAAGTTGCCCTGAATTTTCTGATATTAAAAACTTAGAACTTAACCCTCGCATACGGGCAATCACACTATCTAAGTCACAGCCAAGTGAACTTAAATAAGGTCCTGTCATTCCTACATCAGAAATGAAAGCTACTTTTCCATCAATAATTCTTTCATCGGCTGTTTGAACATGGGTATGTGTTCCTAAAACTGCTTGTGCTTTATCTCTACAATAATAAGCAAGTCCAATCTTTTCACTTGTTGCTTCAGCATGAATATCAATAATGTGAATATCTTGTTCAAGATTTAAATAATCATCAATTTGATCAAAAGGATTTGAGTAACGATTATCCATAAAAACACATCCAAGAGCATTAGTAACACGAATCTTTGTCCCTTTAATATTAAACACTCTTGAAGAAACACCTGGTAAAACCCTTGGTTGGTTATAGGGAACCACTAAACGATCCGCTTCATCAATAAAATCAAAAAGCTCTTTTTTATCAAAAGTATGATTTCCCATTGTCATACAATCAACACCTTCAAAAGTGAAAAAATCATAATGCTTTCTATTTAAACCTTTACCATGAGTGGCATTTTCAACATTAGCGATAACAAAATCAATTTGATAATCTTTACGAATACGATAAAGATAATCCTCAATCATTTGTCGTCCTACATTTCCAACAACATCTCCAATAAATAAAACCTTCATTTTCATTCCTCATTTCTAAATCAAAAACATTCTAACATAACAAAATAAAAAAAGGGAATGATTTTCCCTTTATTTAGCAATTTCACTTGCACGAATTTCTCTTATAACAGTTACTTTAATATGTCCTGGATAAGTTAATTCATTTTCAATTTTTGTCTTAATATCACGTGCAATCTTATGACTTGCAACATCATCAACTTGATCGGGTTTTACGACGATACGAATTTCGCGTCCTGCTTGAATAGCGAAGACACGCTCAACACCATCAAAGCTTTTAGCCATTTCTTCAAGTTTTTCAAGTCTTTGGATATAGTTTTCAATTGTTTCACTACGACTTCCTGGTCTAGCAGCGGATAAGGTATCTGCCGCAGCAACTAAGATTGAAATAACACTTGTTGCCGGAACATCACCATGGTGAGACTCAATAGCATTAACAACTGTCGCATTTTCTCCATGTTTTTTCGCAAATTTTGCACCTAATTCAACATGGCTACCTTCCATTTCATGATCCATAGCTTTACCAATATCATGCAATAAACCAGCACGTTTTGCCATTTGTTGATTTAAACCAAGTTCAGTTGCCATAATACCAGCTAAATGTGCTACTTCTAAGGAATGTTGAAGTGCATTTTGTCCATAACTTGTACGATATTTTAATTTACCTATTTGTTTGATAATTTCTTTGTCAATACGAGAAATACCTAATTCAAATACCGCATTTTCTCCCGTTTTACGAATCACTTCATCTAATTCTTTTCTTGTTTTTTCAACAACTTCTTCAATTCTTCCAGGTTGAATACGTCCATCTCTAATTAATGTTTCCAAAGATAAACGAGCAATTTCTCTTCTTACTGGATCAAAACAAGAAATTGTAATAGCTTCAGGTGTATCATCAATAATTAAATCAACACCTGTTGCTTGCTCAATTGCTTTAATATTACGCCCTTCACGACCAATGATACGTCCTTTCATTTCTTCACTAGGAAGAGCAACAACTGTTACTGTTCTTTCAGTAACTTCTTCTTGAGCATATCTATTGATTGCATTAGCGATAATATCTCTCGATAAATCAGCCGCTTTACTTTTAGCTTCTTCTTCTTGTTCTTTAATATAAGCAGACATTTCTAGTGAAATTTGTTGTTCAACTTGTTTGAACAATTCTTCTTTTGCTTCTCTTGCTGACATAGCGGCAACTTTTTCTAATTCTACAACTTTTGAATCAATTTTATTTTTAAGTTCAGCCTCTAATTTATCTATTCCAGCCTCTTTTTCATTTAATTGTTTGACTCTTTGTGCTAAAACTTCTTCTTTTCCTTGAACGGTAATATCTTTACGTTCAATTTCTTTTTCACGATCAGAAAGTTTATTTTCAAGTTCAATAATTTCATGTCTTTGTTCTTTAATTTCTTTTTCCGCTTCTAACTTTAATTCGTAAGCTTGTGTTTTGGCATCTAAAATTGCTTCTTTTACTAAGTTATCAGCCTTTGTATTGGCATCATCAATAATTTTTTCTGCACTTACATTTGCTTTTGAAATATTAAGTTTGGCATATATAAAATAAATAAGAACACCTACAGCGATAGCTAGAACATAGGATAAAATAGAGACAATATTCATACTTGGCATAAATTCATCCTCCATTTTTTCTATGTATATTCTTATATGACGTGTTTACGCACAAGTATATTATATGTCAAATTCACATTTTTGACAATATTAAGTTGTCATGCAAAAAAGTGATTTAAATTGAAAAGACCTAACATTTTTACATAATGTGGACACTTCTTTTCTTTCATTCATATTCCATAAAAATCATATTATTGATATCTAAAATTGAAAAACAATTCCTTTTTTTCTTCTTAATTTATATACTTTTCTATTTCTTTTTTATCAGTTAACATTTCCATCAAAAAAAGAATAGTCTAATATGACTATCCATTCTCAACTATGGTATGAGGTCGCCTACAACAAGTATAATTTCATAAATAAAACTAAATACAATGTTTTTATTGAAAATTTTGCGTATGTAAAAAGGAAGAAGATTTACACTTCTTCCTCACTTGGCATTAATGATGCTTTAATTGCTTCTGTAATTTCATTCATAATATCAGGATGTTCAGTTAGATAACGTTTTGCATTTTCACGACCTTGTCCAATCTTTTCACCCTTATAGGCATACCATGCTCCTGATTTATCCACAATATCTTTTTCAACCGCTAAATCAAGCACTTCGCCATCTCTAGAAATACCTTTTCCATAAATAATATCAACAGAAGTTGATTTAAATGGTGGTGCAACTTTATTTTTAACAACTTTAATATTTACTTTATTTCCGACAATTTCTGTACCATTTTTGATAGCTTCACTTCTTCTAATTTCAACACGAACAGAAGAATAGAATTTTAAAGCACGTCCACCTGTTGTTGTTTCAGGATTTCCAAACATCACACCAATTTTTTCACGTAATTGGTTAATGAAAATAATTGTGCAATCTGTTTTATTCATGACTCCTGACAATTTACGTAAGGCCTTCGACATTAAACGTGCTTGTAGACCCATTTGTTGGTCTCCCATTTCACCATCTAATTCCACTTGAGGAACAAGTGCAGCAACTGAATCGACAACAACTAAATCAATCGCTCCTGAACGAACAAGTGTTTCTGCGATTTCTAATCCTTGTTCTCCACTATCTGGTTGTGAAAGAATAAGTTCATCAATATTGACTCCTAAGTTTTTAGCATATACAGGATCAATTGCATGTTCTGCATCAATAAAAGCAGCAGTTCCCCCTTGTTTTTGAACTTCTGCAATCGCATGTAATGTTAGAGTTGTTTTCCCACTTGATTCCGGTCCGTAAATTTCAATAATTCTTCCTTTTGGATATCCTCCTATTCCTAAGGCCATATCCAACGTTAATGAACCTGTTGGAATAACCGCTACATCAACAGCTGCACGGTCTCCAAGTTTCATTACCGAGCCTTTTCCAAATTGTTTTTCAATTTGTTTGATTGCATCATTTAAAGCTTGCTCTTTTTTTGTATCAACATCTTTTTTTACTGCCATAATTTTACCTCCTAACCCTATATACGCTTTTTTTCTTAATTTTTCTTCAAATTTTCATTAATTTTTTCAATTATTTTCTTTTTTGCAAATTCAACAGCCTTTGAAGCAATTTCTTGTCTACTTCCTGTTAAATTCAATTTATAAACAACAACATCTTGATAAGCAATCCCAATATAAACTTCACCTACTGGCTTACCTTCCATTGCATCTGGACCAGCATTTCCTGTAAAAGAAACACAAAGATCAGTATCTAAAATACTCTTTCCATTGACGCACATCAAAGTTGCAATTTCTTTAGAAACAACTCCGTATTTTTCAATCAAAGCATGATCAATTGATAAAAGTCTTTCTTTTGTTTCACTTTGATAAGTAATCAAAGAACCCTTATAAACCTTAGAAATGCCAGGAATACTTCCTAGCATTGTCGCAAAATTTCCTACTGTAAAACTTTCTACAGAAGAAATTGTTATTCCCTTTTCTATTAATAATTCAGCAAGTTCATTCATTACATTGACTCCGTTAACATATCTTTACTATCCATAAAATAATCAATACCACTTACTATTGAAATCACGCAAGCAATCCATACACTTATTTGACCAATTGGTAAATGAATGATTGAAAAAGGAAAATCATTTAATAATAAGAATATCACACTGATCATTTGTGTCACAGTTTTTAATTTTCCTAAATATTTTGCTGCAATAACAACTTGTTTATTGGCAGCCACCAAACGAATGGCATCTACGATCGTATCCCTAGAAATCATAATAATAGGAATAATGATAGAAATTGTCCCATCACTTGCTAGTAAAAGAAAAATCGTATTAATTAATAGTTTATCTGCAATCGGATCAGCAAACTTACCAAAAGTTGTAATTAATTTAGATTTTCTCGCAATTTGTCCATCAAAATAATCAGTTAACGAAGCAACCGCAAAAATAATAAAGATAACAATATTAACAAGTGAAATATCAGCATTCAAAATATGATACATAGGTACATTGATTCCAAACGTTGCATAAGGAAACATATAAATAAGAATAAGAATTGGAACAAGGATTATTCTTGTAATCGTTAATTTATTAGGTAAATTCATTATTTGACCATCGTTAATTTAAATGTTCTTACTCTACCATTAGAGCTTGTTCCATAATGATCATTTTCTTCTAATGGAATTTTTTGATCATTAATATAATAACGATGTCCTAAGTTCCAACTATATGAAAATTCTAAATATTGAAAATCATTGACATTAAATTCTAATTCAACACTTTCACAAGCTGAATCATCTTTTAATGCATCTGAAGCAGAAATATTTGCTAGATTACTACTATAAACACCTCGTTTAAAAGTATCAGTTTGATAACTATTTGTATCACCATTGACATGTAGATCAACTGTTGTTGCAAAAGTAAAGTCTACTTTTAATTTAAAAGTATCTCCTTCATATCCTTCTGGTAATTTAAAACTGTAATCTCCATCTGCATTTTTAGTAAATGTGATTTCAGATGTTGTTTGCTTTTTCGTTGTTTTTTTCTTCGTTGTTGATTTTTTTGTGTCTTTTGTTGTATCTTTTTTTATATTATCACTTGTTTCTGTTTGTGAAGGATTACTATTTTCAAACTTTGCATCCTTTGAATTTGTGAAAATAAATGAATAACCTAAAACAACAATAATCGCAATCACAATAACAATCACAATTGCATACTTCACATATCTTAAAATATAGTGATCTTCATAGACACCTTTTTTTACCGGTTGTTTTTTAGGTGGTTGTATATTTTTTACTTTATCTACAAAAGTAACAGATCCTATATCTTCCTTTTTATCATCTATAGTTTTTAAATCAGCCTTTTTAATTTCCCTTGTAATTGCATAATAATCATCTGCAATTGTCTCATCTATTTCTAAGTACCTTGCGATTTTTTTAAGATACATTTTTACATAAAGCTCGTCTCCGACGAAGCGTTCAAAAGCACCATCTTCAATATCGCGAATAATATTAACAGAAAGTAATGTAGCTTCTGCAACTTCCTCGATTGTAACGCCTTTGGCAATACGGGCTGCTTTTATTTTTTCACTTATTTTGTCCATAAAGACATCCTCCTTTACACATAGGCATAATTAAACAAATAAATTATAGCACAAATGTTTTATTTAACAAATACAAAAACTCATTTTATTTCACTTATATTATATACTCTTTAAATAACATTTATATGAACAAAAAAAGAAAAAGCTTCCAAAGAAGCTCTAGAGAGTAATGATTCCAAACGTTGATAAAATATAGCTTAATAAAATAACGATCAAAGTTGGAACACAAATGTATTTCATAACAAAATTATAGATTTTTTCTCTTTTAAAAGCCGATGAAATTTTAACTTCATCTGATACCGTTGATATCTTTGTAACAAAAATAATTAATAAAACTGTAGATAATGCAGCAACTGGCATCATACAAGAATTTGTCATAAAATCAAAGAAATCTAATAATGTCATGCCTAATGGTTGAATCCATCCTAAAACACCATAACCAAGTGAAATAGGAATACCAAGTAATAACATTTCACCAATCATGACAAAAGACGCTTTCTTTCTTGAAATATGTAATTGTTCCATTAATGTTGCAACTGAACATTCCATTAATGAAATAGCTGATGTTAAAGCAGCAAATAAAACAAGTAAGAAAAATACAAGACCAATAAAACCACCTAATTGAAGTGAATCAAATACTTTAGGCATAGTAATAAACATTAAAGAGGCCCCTGCATTTAAACTTTCTTTTCCTGAAAAAGCAAAAACAGCTGGAATAATCATCAACCCTGCAAGAAAAGCAATCAAAGTATCCATGATTTCTACTTGTGAAATAGCTTTTTCCAGATCCACTTCTTTTTTCATATAAGAACCATAAGTAAATAAAATCCCCATCCCAATAGATAAAGAATAAAACATTTGTCCTACTGCCGCAATAACTGTCATAATACTAAAATTTGAAAAATCAGGAACAATATAATATTTCAATCCTTCAATTGCTCCTGGTGTCATCAAACCATAAACAGAAATAAAGATAGCTATAATTACTAAAATTGGCATTAATACTTTACTTACTTTTTCAATTCCTTTTTCAACACCTTTAATAACTACAATAAAAGTAAGAACAGCAAAAACAATAAGCCAAAAAGCTGGTGACAACGAACTTGATATAAAATTTGAAAAATAGGTATCTTGTGTCAAGATTTGACTTGATCCTCTTAAATATTCAAATAAATATTTACATACCCAACCACCAATAACGCAATAATAAGGTACGATCAGCATTGGAATAATTGAATTAAGCCATCCCCCTATTTTTAATTTTTTAGCACCAAGCATTTTATAAGCTTTGATTGGATTATTTCCTGTCTTTCGTCCTAAAGCTGTTTCACTCACAAGCAAAGCAAAACCAACAGTCAAAGCTAAAATGATATAGGTCAATAAGAAAATACCTCCACCGTATTTAGCTGCCAAGTACGGAAAACGCCAAATGTTTCCTAACCCAACAGCAGAACCGGCAACTGCCATAACATATCCTAATCGCCCTGAAAAACTAGATTTTTTATTTGTTTCCATCGAATTTCCCCTTTTTAACATGTAAAAAAATTATATTAAAACAAATTAAAAAGTCAACTCTAATGTGAAATAAATAACAAAAAACAGCCCCAAAGGACTGTTTTTAATGATTATTATAATAATGATTTATATAATTCTTTGATTTCTTCTACACTTGTATCTCTTGGGTTACCTGGACAGCAAGCATCAGCTAAAGCAGATTCACTTAAGAATTGTAAATCTTCTTCTTTAACGATTTCTTTTAAGTCAGCTGGAATACCAACATCTTTAGATAATTGTTTAACTACATCTACAGCTGCTTTACGATATTCTTCTTGAGACATACCAGTAGTATCTACACCCATTGCTTCTGCAATGTCTTTATATTTTTCACCAGTATATGGTGCATTATATTCCATAACTGTTGGTAAGATGATAGCATTAGCAACACCATGAGGTGTATCATATAAAGCTCCAAGTGGATGAGCCATTGAGTGAACTAATCCTAAACCTACGTTAGAGAATCCCATACCTGCAACATATTGACCTAAAGCCATACCTTCTCTACCTTCAGGAGTATTTTCTACTGCACCTCTTAATGATTTAGAAATAATTTCGATTGCTTTGATATGGAACATATCTGACATTTCCCAAGCACCTTTAGTAATATAACCTTCGATAGCATGAGTTAAGGCATCCATACCTGTAGCAGCAGTTAATCCTTTAGGCATTGATGACATCATATCTGGGTCAACGAATGCTACAACTGGAATATCATGTACGTCTACACATACCATTTTACGATCTTTTTCAACATCAGTAATAACATAGTTGATTGTTACTTCAGCTGCTGTACCAGCAGTTGTTGGAACAGCGAAAATTGGTGTACAAGGATTTTTAGTTGGTGCAACACCTTCTAGGCTTCTTACATCTGCAAATTCAGGGTTTTTATCAATAATACCTACTGCTTTTGCTGTATCCATTGATGAACCACCACCAATAGCAATCATATAATCTGCTCCAGCATCATGTAATGCTTTAACACCTTGTTGAACATTTTCAATTGTTGGATTCGGTTTGATATTAGAATATAGTTCATAAGCTAATCCTGCTTTATCTAATAAATCAGTAACTTTTGCTGTTACTCCAAATTTTACTAAGTCTGGATCTGAACATACTAAAGCTTTTTTGAATCCTCTTGCTTTTGCTTCTTCAGGAATTGATTCAATTGCTCCTTTTCCATGATAACTTGTTTCATTTAATACAAATCTGTTTGCCATAATTAAATCTCCTCTTTTCTAACTACACATATTTTAGTATCATGTGAAAATAAAAACAAGTTACATTTAAGCCTATGTGTAACATTTCACATACTTTTTTATAAAAAAAGTAAATCCTATTAGAACCTACTCGTATTTATTTTCTCTTTGTTGATGAATCATTTTTTATGTGCATACATATTTTGGTCAGCAATACGAAAAGCTTCTTCAAATGGTAACATATCATCCGTTGCTGTATAATAACCAAAGGCTGCATCAAGTTTAAAATATTATCTGTTTTCGAATGAAAACTATCTTCAATTGTTCAATTCGCTTTTAAGCTTGTTGATGATTATAATGAAGACATAAAATTAAAAATTCATCTCCACCTACACGCATTGCGATACTTTCTTTAGAAATTGCTTCTTGAATACAATTAGCAATTCTTTGTAATAATAGATTTCCTAAACGATCCTTTTTCAAAAGGAAATTCACTAATATATTCACTACCTTTTCCTGTTTTAACCCCTGCCTTACTAAGTGTGGCATAAATATATAACTATTTTAAAACCCTTGCAACATAAGGACTTTTTACATATTCTCAGCATGAGACTATGTCTAAAAATAAGTCATTTTAGAGTTAAATTAGGTCAAAATAAGACAAAAAAAATTGGCATATTCACTGATATGCCAAGGATTAATCCACTTAGACTGATTGCCTTTATCATCAAAAAAAAGAATTGATAAATACACAATATTTCCACATATTATTGATATAATAA
>ERZ773235.1634-NODE-1634-length-21850-cov-7.820830_pt1 | contig 21850 bp, 15 predicted proteins | sample MGYA00580522_ERZ773235 | MGnify/ENA primary metagenome ERZ773235 (study PRJEB29015, sample SAMEA2737797) | human gut metagenome | biome: human gut; feature: human-associated habitat; material: faeces | place: China | collected 2012 ...
TTGTCGATAATCTTCAGGTGACTTGGAATATTTATCTCTTCCAAAGCTTTGCAGCCAGCAAAGGCACCTTCCCAAATCTTGCCCAACGTTTCAGGCAAGATTATCTCCTTCAAACTCTCACAAAGTGCAAAACACTCTTTGCCGATGAATTCTACTCCAGGCATTATAACCTTGAAGAGTTTGCGGCAGCTTGCGAAAGCTCTTGTGCCCAAGTCGACAACAGATGCTGGCAACACCACATCATGAAGATTGTCTAGTCCTTGGAATGCCTCGTCACAGATTGCCTTCACACCATCTTCCACTTCAAGGAACTCAGGATTGCCGAGTACTTTCAACAAGCGAAGTCCGTCCTCGCTGTAGATTGGTCCAGAACACTTATTGCGTCTGGCTTTCTTGATGAGTGCTTGATCTTCTTTTGTCAATCTTGTATTCATATCTTCTGTAGTATTTTGCTTAAGTGAATAAAACTGGGTGCAAAGGTAATGCTTTTTTGCCTTTGCACCAAGTTTCTTTATTCGGAAGAACCGGAATGTGATGCCGGAAAATCAGGAATGGTGTAATTATCGTAGAGTTATATATATGGTTTTTATAGGTGTGCATTTACCCTTATTGTCCTTCTTGCACAATATCTTGATGCTATAATCGCCTTTTCTGACGTCATCTTTGTTTGGTATTTGGGGCTCAGTCATATTTAAACCATTCCAGTTTACCCCTTTTGCCATATACAATTTCTTTGAAATAGCCATGAAGGTTGCCTTGAGCTTTGAGGCTAAGCTGCCTTCTTCTCCATTCTTATCAAGAAGACTGTTTGCCCATGCTGGCACAAGTACAATATTCCAGAAGTTGGTGTAGTAGCGAGGGTCGTATGCTCGTCCCCACAAATGAGAGATGATATAGTTCTGGAAGATGTTATCTTTGCCTGCTCCAACAGTAAATCCTGTTTTGTTAGAGATGAGAGATCTGACGAAGTCATTACCGTCTTTCGAAAGCGTGACAGGAATTTTTATGTTACCCTCTATATAATAGATATTTCCGCCCATTTCTGAGTGGGAGTAACCTTCTTCTGCATCCTTGTCATTTTTGGTGGTTTTACGGGCAGGTAAAGGAGTGGTTTTGTTTTCCAAGTCCTCGATAAGTTTATTCATTCTTTCTGCAACAATATCAGGATCAAAAAATAAGACTGTTCAATAGCCCATTTTATGAATTTATCTTCGCCAATTTCATTAGCCAAAGCAACACTGCCATCAATCTTTGCCAACATCGGCTTGTTGATAGCATTTCTATAGGTATTGTTGTTGTATGTACCTTTAACTTTAAGACCAGATAGGTCGGTCTCTAAGTATTTACGGAATAGCTTCAGGGCTGAGCACTTATCATTAAAAGTGTTCGTTTCGGTCATGGCAATAATTGCTTTCTTAAATTTTTCTGCAATATAGCTCATTCCATCTACAATAGTTCTGGCATACAAATAATCACCTTCTTTGAGCAAAGAGTCGACTGCTTCTATGAAGTCATAGCTCTTTGTAGGGTGTAGTATAGCATTCTTTGCGAATTGTGACACCTCGTATTCGTATCCCTCCTTTTTTACGTTCCATGGATAATTTTTCAAGTATTTGCAAATATCTTTCTGAACACTTTTCAGATTTGATACATAATTACGCGTAATGCCCTGTCCATTATACCATTTCGCAAACTCTATAAGAACAGTAAAGGTGTTGTTGTTTGTTAAATTTGCCATAATTCAATATCATTAAAATGTTAATATTATTTATATAAAAGTATTATTCTTCACTCACTTCCCTCAGCTTCTCCCACAGCTTCACCATGGCCAGTGTGTCGAGGCAGCAGTAGTCGAGCAGTGCTCGGCGAGCTTTCTTTTGCTTTTCCGGCTCCATAAACTGTATCTGAGGATAAATGCTCATCGCCTCTCCTCCGTTCTGCACGCCACCACTGAGGTTGTGGTAGTCGAGTTCGGGATCATCGGGGAACAATGCCGGAAGCACCTTCTTGATGGAGAACGAACCGTTCATGGCTGGCATATAGTAATAGCCGGCACGGAACGGGTCGAGAAGATCCACAATGTGCGATTCGATGTTGAGAAGATGCGGCGCCAGGTCGGGGAATGCCTCTGCCAGTTCCTTCAGACGAGTACACTCGAAAGCCTTGTTGTAGGCTGTGGTGCAGACGTTGAGCGGAATGTCCTTGCAGAGTTGTTCAGCAAGGGCACGGCGAGGGTCTTCGCCCGATATGCCGAGAAACTCACGATGTTTCAATTCGCCTCCTTCATGCTCGATGTAATGAAGCGAATACTGAAATGTGACCTGCTGGTATGGATGCGTGCCCTGATACTTCGGTATCACGGTCTGCTCGGTCTCGAAATCGAGGAAATAAAGCGGATAGGAGAGCTTCTTCAGGAACTCACCGATAGCCTTCCTGTTGATATAGGAAGTATTGCCTAATGTGCATTCCAACTGCAACTGCTGTAGGTCGGTGAGCTTCTCCTGTCTCATATCTTCCAACGACAGACGGCCTTCGTTCATGTGTTCCAATGCCTTCTTGAAAGACATACGGTACAAGTTGAAGACTGATGGCGAAGGTATGACATTGCGACTGCAATAGTTCCAGAACGAACAGGCGTATGGCTTTTTGCAGTATTCTGCCAAATCCTGCTTGGGTTCTCCACCTTCGAGCACCTTCTTCGCAGCCTTTACCTGGGCTGGCACCTTGATATATTCGTTGGCAACCGCCTCGCTGATATCGTTTATGCGGAAGAATCCCTTCACATCGAGTTCGCCGTCAAGTACATATTCGTTATCGATGTTTACAAGATAAGTGCCCGTTATGGTAAGCCCGCAGTTGGTGATTACATATTTCTGATATGCCACATCCTGTGCATACACTTCCAGCTCCTTCAGGTCGGTGCTGCTTTTCACCTCATATATGGCATAGCCTTGGGGTGTCTTGTGCAGCAAATCCACGGCACAGTAACACCCGTCGTATATAAAGGCAGCCTCAGCAATGTTGTCCGTCCCATCAGCAATCAGCTTTTGGGTTGCGGCAATCATAGCCTGAAGGTCGGGGCGTTGACTCCCGTCGGCAGTCATCTTGCAGACTGTCGCTTCCGTATATTCGCCAAATAAACTTTTGGCAAGATTTCCCACTTCCGTACCGGCATCAAAACGGGCTTGCGTCAATGGGTCTATCTCAATTTCTTCTGGTTTATACATCTTTAGCCACAATGCCTTGGGGCATTGGCAGAAAGTAATGTATTTAGATTTTGAAAGATTGTTCATAATCTTTTAGTTTACTTCATATTCTTCGCACTTAAAAGTACGCATTTGCATGGCAAAAGTAATAATAAATATGTAAACAGCCAAATTATTTCAGAGAAAAATAGATGTGTGAATAAAAAAAAGTTTTTTCTGCATTATAAAGGGCTTATATATAAAAAATCCCCAGCCCACTTTTCAATGCAGGCTGGGGAATATTGAACTTATCCTTTCCTTACTTCTTCATCATTTCCTCCACGGCTCTGATGAGCTGGGTATCATGACCGGTGATGTAATCCTCAGGAGAGTTATACACCTCTACATGTGGATAAAGGGTGGTGTTCTCGCCGAAGGTACCACGCATGTCGCGGCAACCTACCTGAGGAATACCGAATACCAGACTGCGGTCCATCAGCGTCTCCCACCATACGGCAGTCATCGTTCCAGCCACCGGTGCACCAATCAGCTTGCCGATGCCCAATTCCTTATATACCCATGGGAAACCATGACCGTTGCTGTAGTCGTCTTCGCAAATCAATACGCAGGATGGCTTGGTCCACTGGTTGAATGGGTCCTTGCCCACCACCTTGCCGTGAGGCACAAACTCCTGATACTGCTTGCCGCTGAGCAAGGTGCAGAGGTCGTCGTGCAACCAGCCGCCACCATTGTGACGCTCATCCACGATTACGGCATCCTTGTTGCGGTTCTTGTCGCTCAAGAGTTCGCTATATACGGTGCGGAAGCTCTCGCTGTTCATTGCCTTTACGTGAACATAGGCGATTCTGCCCTTTGATACACTGTCCACGATGGCACGGTTTCTATCCACCCAGCGTTTGTAGAGCAGCTCCTGCTGATTGCTCTGCGAAATCGCCTTGATGGTGAGATCGAAAGTCTTGCCCTTGGTGTTCTTGATGGTGAGGCGTACGTTCTTACCAGCCTTGCCATCAAGCAATGCGTTGTAATCCATACCCGCCTTGATAGCCTCGCCGTCAATCTTCTCGATGATGCAGCCGGCAGTTACCTCGTTCTTCTTCACGGCGAACGGACCACGCTTGATTACCTCCTGAATCTTCAGGCCGTCGCCCTCGTAGTTAGGGTCGAAGAAGGCACCGAGGGCTGCAGTAGAAAGCGATGCTGTGCCACCATAGTAGCGGCAACCCGTATGACTGGCGTTCAGTTCGCCCAGCATCTCGCTCAGCATCTCGGCAAAGTCGAAGTTGTTATTAATATAAGGTAAGAACTTCTCATACACCTTGCGATAGTATGCCCAATCTACGCCCTGCATCTTAGGATCGTAGAACTTATCATCCACCTGGCGCCATACATGGTCGAAGAGATACTGGCGCTCCTCGGCTGGCTTGTAGTTGAACGGAGCCTCGAAGGCGATGTTCTTGGTAGCCTTGCTGCCCAGGTCTATCTTCTTGATGCTGCTGCCGTTGCAGAGGAAGAGGTTCTTGATGTCCTTGTCGGCAACGAAGCCGCCGCCACCGATTCCCTTCATCATCAGGGTGGTGCTGCCTTCCTTCAGGTCGTGGCACCAGAGGTCGTAGCCTCCTTCGAAGGCTGCCTGGTAATATATCTTCTCGCCCTTGGTGTCGAGGATGGCGTCACCCATGTTGGATGAGTTGACGGTAAGACGGACCACACGGTCGCGGCAGTTGTCGAAGTCTAGCTCCAGCGGCTTTACTTTATCCACCTCAATCTTTCCGGTCTTCTCCTCTTTCTTCTTCTTGTTTTCCTTCTTCTTCTCCTCCTTCTCGTCAGCCTTCTTCTCCTTCTCGTCCTTGTTAGCCTCGGCAAGTTCCAGTTCCTCCTTGCTCATGCGGAAGCGGTCGTAGGCATCGAGGTCGAGGAACATGAGATAGGCGTCGTATTCTGCACCCCATGAACCGTGACTGCGATAACCGGCACGGTCGCTCTCGAAGAGGATAGCCTTTCCTCCGAGTACCCACTTGCCGTTGCTGTCGCTGTAACCGCTGTCGGTAATATTGTGCACTTCCTTGCCGTCAGCCTTTACCACGGCGATATCTGTATTGTTCCAGCCGCCGGTGCCTATGTAGCTGCACATAATCCACTTGCTGTCTGGGCTCCATTCAAACCAGATATCGCCATCGGCATAAGAATAGTTGTATTTACCGTCGAGCACGGTGCGCACTTCCTTCGACTTCAGATTGATGATGCGAAGGGCGGCACGGTCTTCGTAGAAAGCCACTTCCTTGCCGTCAGGACTGTAGGCAGGATACTGCGAAGTAATGTTGGTCTTGGTAAGCTGCTCCTCTTCAATGTCGGTGCAGTAAGTAAAGTTCTTTTCCTTCTCGTTCTTGATCTTAGCCTGGAAAATCTGCCATACACCATTGCGCTCAGAGGCATAGACCAGACTTCTTCCATCTGGGGCAAAGCTCAGGTTGCGCTCCTGCTGAGGAGTATCGGTGATGCGCTTGGTGGTCTTGTATTCTGTAGATGTAACATATACATCGCCGTGCATCACGAAAGCCACCTCCTTGGCATCAGGAGAAAGGGCTATCTCGGTGGCTCCCCACGACTGCACCTGGCGGATGAGGCTTGGCTCCTCATTGTCGGTGGTGATGGAGATACTGACCTTCTGAGGCTGTCCGCCTTCCTTTACGGTATAGATTTCGCCATCGAAACCATAGCAGAGCAAACCGTCATTCGAAGAAGTGAGGAAACGGATAGGGTTCTTTTTCTGCTGGGTAATCTGGGTATCCTTACCGCTTGCGATGTTGCGGCGGTAGATATTGAAGGAACCATCCTGCTCGCTGAGATAGTAGAAGCTCTGGTTGTCGGCAGCCCATACCGGGTTGCGGTCTTCTCCCTTGAAGGTAGTAAGCTTCTGATACTTTCCGTTGTCGAGCATCCAGATATCTCGAGTGATAGGAGAAGTATGGTGCTTGCGCCATGCATCCTCATAACCCTTCTTGTCGTGATAGAGCACCTGACCGTTCTTGTTGATGCTGATGTTCTCCATAGGAAGAACAGAATACAACTTAGGACGACCGCCCTCAGTGCTTACCTCGTAAACCTGTGAGAATTCATTGGCAGCAAAGAGATTGCTCTGGGCTGTAGGCATAATGTTGGCAGAGAAGAGCACATGGTCGTTGTCCTTGAAGGCGATAGGAGTCTCCTTGCCGCTGTGAGTGGTGAGTCGGGTTGGCGCACCGCCCTTGGCTGAGATGACGTAAACATCCAGGCTGCCTTCTCGGTTGGAAGTAAAGGCAATCTTCTTGCCGTCAGGGCTCCAGATAGGCTGAGAGTCGTAAGCTGCATGGGTCGTCAACTGGCGTGCCTCGCCACCTGTGGCTGGAACGCAATAGAGATCGCCTTTATAGGCAAAGGCGATGGTAGAGCCATCCGGTGAGATGGCAGGGTAGCGCATCCACAGCGGACCCTGCTGGGCCTGGGATGCCAGAGATGCTGCCAGAAGAGCAGCACTAAGAATCAGTTTCTTCATTATTATTATGGTTCTGTTTAATTTATGTTGCAAAGTTACGGCTTTTATGTGAAACTACCAAACTAAATTCCGTAAAACCACGAAAAGACTACTCATTTATTAGGATATGGGAATCTGAGCCTATCAATCTGATACCAACTTCTAAGTATAAAAAATGTGAAAATCACAATTTCTCGGTATTGTGCAATTTCTAAATAAGCCATACCTTTGCACCCGAAAAAAGGAATAGATATGAAAAAAGGATTAGGAAAAAACAGAAAGATTAAAAAGAAACACATCTTCCTGGCTTTATTGGCCGTGATTGTTCTGGGAGGTCTGGCGAAGGCTTACTCTGCCTGGGTGGGTACTACCCATATCGCATTCCTCAACTATCAGGCTATTGCGCTGGGACAGATTTCGCATGCCAACGACAATGCGATGATTAAACTGAGTGAAATCACAACCGATGATTTCGACCATCTGGGAGATTACGATATGATTATCGTCAATGGTATGGGACTCCGAATTGACGAGAACCAGCGCAAGCAGTTGGAAGAGGCTTCCTACAAGGTGCCGACCCTGACTCATGCTGCTACTAACCCAGCCAACAATATCGTATCAGTAGATAACTTCGATGCCGATTATCTGATGCAGTACATCGAGAACGGCGGTAAGAAGAATTATCATAGTATGCTCGCTTACATCCGTAAGTTTATCGACGGAAAGAAGTTCATGGCTCCAGAGCCGGAACGTGTGAATGAGCGACTAGACTATCTCCTGACTCATTTTGACCCGAAAGATGAGAAGGGGGATGAGCTGGGCTTCAACAGCATCCGCGAGTACAATGCCTTCCTGGTAAAGAACGGTTTATATAAAGAAGGTGCTCCTACCATCATGCTCACTGGTTTTATGGGTGCGGCTCCTGATATGGAAAAAGCTTTCGAGAAGAAGGGATTCGTGGTGTATCGCATCAATAAGCTTCAGAGTTTTATAGCCGGTCATTATGCCGACAGTATTCAGGCAAATGCCGTAGTAAATATGGCGCACGGCAGACTGGGCGATTACTTCGTCGAGTTCCTGAAGCAGAAGAATATTCCTCTGTTCTCACCTCTTAATATCAACCGTTTGACCACCGATTGGGAGAACGACAAGCAAGGAATGAACGGCGGCTTTATGTCGCAGAGCATCGTGACTCCGGAGATTGATGGTGCCATCCGTCCATACGTGGTTTTCGGACAGCGCATCAACAAGGAGGGCTTGCAGGAGGTTTACGGCATCCCAGACCGTATGGAGAGTTTCGTAGAGAGTGTGCAGGGCTATGTGAATCTGAAGAACAAGAAGAACAGCAGCAAGCGTATCGCCATCTTCTACTTCAAGGGTCCCGGTCAGAATGCACTCACCGCTTCGGGAATGGAAGTGGTTCCATCGCTCTACAATCTCCTGGTTCGCTTGAAGAATGAAGGGTACAATGTAGGCAAGTTGCCAGCTAATCCTCAGGAACTGGCAAAGATGATCCAGGCTCAGGGTGCCGTCTTCGGAACCTATGCCGAGGGAGCCTATACCCAATTCCTCCAGTCTGGACATCCTGCTCTGGTTACCGCCCAGCAGTTTGCCGGATGGACTCAGAAGGCTTTGTCTAAGAAGATGATTAAGGAGATGAACCAGCTCTATGGTTCCTTCCCTGGCAAATATATGGCTACCGATGACGGTAAGTTGGCGGTGGCAAGACTGCAGTTTGGCAATGTGGTCCTGCTTCCACAGGTGATGGCAGGCGTGGGAGGCGACTCCTTCAAGATTGTGCATGGCACCGACCAGGCACCACCTTACATCTATGTTGCCTCTTATCTCTGGGCTCGTTATGCTTTCAGTGCCGATGCGCTCATCCATTTCGGAACCCACGGCTCGCTGGAATATACCCCGAGAAAGCAGGTGGCACTCGATAGCAACGACTGGAGTGACCGTTTGACAGGTGTGGTTCCACATCTTTATATATATACCATCGGAAATGTGGGCGAGGCGATGATTGCCAAGCGCCGTACCTACGCTCAGACCCAGAGCTATCTCACTCCTCCTTTCAAGGAGAGCGAGTTGCGACAGACTTATAAGAAACTGAGCGATGCCATTCAGACATACGAGAAGAAACCGTCTAATGAGCAGTCGCTGAAAGTAAAGGCGCTGACCGTGAAGATGGGAATCGCCCGTGAACTGGGACTCGATGCCAAGCTCATGACTAAGCCTTATTCTGCAGATGAAATTGCGAGAGTAGAGAACTATGCAGAAGAGTTGGCTAATGAGAAGATTACCGGAAAACTCTATACTCTGGGTGTACCATACGATAACGATGATGTCCGCACCAGTGTCTATGCAATGGCTACAGATCCTATTGCCTACGGAATGTTGGCAGTAGATAAGCTGAAAGGTCGTGCTCAGGAAGGTGTGGAGAAGCACAAGCAGCTTTTCGACCGTCTCTATCTGAGCAAGGCACGCAATACCGTGACCCAGCTTCTGGGTTCAGCCTCTGTTTCTGATGAATACATCTGCCGTTATGTAGGAATCACTCCTGCCGAACTCCAGATGGCTCGCAAGGTAGAAGCAATGCAGGCTGCTCCGGATCCTATCCAGATGATGATGCAGATGGCAGACCAGATGGGTGGAGCGAAGGAGGCGAAGCCGAAGAAGGTGGATCACCGCACAGTAAGCGAGCTCCGTACTGCCAACGTTTCTCATAAGAAGAAGATTCCGCAGATGAGTCGTGAGGCTTTCGAGAAGATGGAGCAGACCGGTCGCTTCCCAGACAAGATGATGGAAGCCATCAAGAAGGGACAGAAATGGTATCAGGAGGATTTGAAAAAGGCGAAGATGGCGAAAGCCGGCAAGGGCAAGTCATCTCAGACCGGAAAATCTTCTAAAGAAAAGGGTATGATGATGTCGAAGGCACCTAAATATACCCGTCAGCAGATTCATCTGGCTCAGGCGATTACTACCGTAGAGCATGCCTTGCAGAATGTGGGCAAGTATTCGGAGGCGCTCCGTCAGAGTCCGCTCAACGAGATGTCTTCTCTGATGAATGCCCTGAATGGCGGCTTTACCGCTCCATCTCCTGGTGGTGATCTGATTGTGAATCCGAACACCCTGCCTACCGGTAGAAACCTCTTCTCCATCAATGTGGAGAATACACCTTCGGAGGATGCCTGGGAGAAGGCAAAGGAACTTTGCGACAATACCATCAAGATGTATTGCGAGCGACATAAGGGTGAATATCCTCGTAAGGTAAGCTACACACTCTGGAGCAGCGAGTTTATCGAAACAGAGGGTGCTACCATCGCCCAGATTCTCTATATGCTCGGTGTAGAACCGGTAAGAGATGCCTTCGGTCGTGTTACCGATCTGCGTCTCATCCCATCCAAGCAGTTGGGCCGTCCTCGCATCGATGTCGTGGTCCAGACTTCCGGTCAGCTCCGCGACCTGGCAGCATCCCGTCTCTTCCTCATCAACAAGGCGATAGAGATGGCTGCAAATGCCAAGGGTGATAAGTACGACAACCTGGTGAAAGCCGGTGTTACTGAATCGGAACGAGTGCTCGTAGAAAAGGGCATGTCGCCAAAGGAAGCCCGCGAGGTTAGTATGTATCGTGTCTTTGGAGGCGTAAACGGCAACTATGGTACCGGTATCCAGGAGATGGTAACCGCAGGTGACCGCTGGGATAAGGAAAGTCAGATTGCTAAGGTCTATCTGAACAATATGGGTGCCTTCTATGGTGATGAGAAGAACTGGGAGACCGTGCGTAAGGCTGCTTTCGAGGCAGCGCTGACCCGTACCGATGTGGTAGTTCAGCCACGACAGAGCAACACTTGGGGTGCTTTGAGTCTGGACCACGTATATGAATTCATGGGAGGTATGAACCTCGCAGTGCGCAACGTAACCGGTAAGGATCCGGATGCTTATCTCGCCGACTATCGCAACCATAGCAATATGAGAATGCAGGAGGTGAAGGAGGCAATTGGCATCGAGGGCAGAACCACCATCTTCAATCCAGCCTATATCAAGGAGAAGATGAAGGGTGGAGCCAGCAGCGCTAGCACATTCGCTGAAATCGTAACCAATACCTACGGTTGGAATGTGATGAAGCCAAAGGCTATCGATAAGGAAATGTGGGACGAGATATATAATGTATATGTCAAGGACAAGTATAATCTCGGCACCAAGGAGTTCTTCGATAAGCAGAATCCGGCTGCGTTGATGGAGATGACCGCCGTGATGATGGAGAGTGCCCGCAAGGGAATGTGGAAGGCTACTCCTCAGCAGCTCAAGGACATCGCCAAGCTTCATACCGAGACCGTAAACAAGTATAAGCCTTCATGCTCTGGTTTCGTCTGCGACAATGCCAAGCTCCGCAACTATATAGCCAGCAAGACCGATGCTGCTTCTGCCAAGGAATATCAGCAGAATGTAGAACAGATCCGCGATGCTGAGGCTGCGAAGAACAGCAGCGACAAGGGTATGGTAATGAAGAAGGAGACGCTGAATGAGGAAGCTCAGAAGACCACCACTGTGGTGAGCGGCATCGTAGTAGGTGTCATCGTCATCGTAGCATTCGTGATGTTGGCTATCCTGATTCGACGGAGAAGAAAGAATATGGTAGAATAGTAAAGGGGGGATAACATATCCCCCTCAAACTAAACATTTATAAATAGTGGAGACATTAGTTTTAGTAATGATGATATTGGTTTGCTTCAGTTTTGTGCTGAAGCAGACCTTCCACGGAGTGAAGGAGATTATGATCATCTCGGTGCTCGTAGCCTTCTTCGTGGGAATGACCTGGCCATTTGCCATCGAGCAGTCGAAGACGCAGATTGCGGCTTGGATAGCCGACCAGAAGCTGATGCTCGATATGGCGGTGCTGCTGAGTATCGACGTGGCACTTACGATGCTTTTCTGTGTGCACCACGTAGATTTGAAGACTTCGGAACATGTGGACCGCCGCAAATGGATGTTCTTCATCTTCCTGAAGTACTTCCCAGGGTTGCTGGTTTTCCCAGTGCTGTTCAGTGTTCTGGTGATGACCATTTTCCTGCTTCCCGGCGTATCGTTCCAGGTAGTGGCATGGGTGCTTGCCGTAGTATTGCTGGTCTTGACTCCGGTATTCACCTACGGTTTGAGATGGCTCTTGCCGGAGCGACCAATCCGCTTGGAACTGCTTTTCCTGGTAGAGGTGCTGCTCGGATTGATGGGCATCATCGGTACGGTGAATGGCAGGACAGCCGTGGCAGGATTCAACAGTTTCGATGCCCTCTCGCTTCTGGGCGTCATCGCCATCGTCATCGTAGGAATGGCAATAGGATGGGCAGTTTACAATTATCAAATTAAAAAATATAGAGTATAATGAATTACATATCAGACGTATTGTTTTGGATTTCCACAGGCATGCTGGTTCCTGTGATTATTTTGTTGATTTTCTTCTTCCTCAGAGCCTTGCTGCTCCTCGGAGGTTTCTTCGGACAGTATCTTGTAAAGCGCAAGTCGGGTGCGGAAATTCGTGAACAGATGAACACCCTGACGCTCGATAACATCGATACCCTGGGCGATCGCTTGCCGAAGAACAAGCAGGCTGTCATTGTTTCCTATATGAAGAAACTCGTGGACAACCGTCAGAGCAAGGCGCAGGTGAACCGCATCCTCGACCAGTATGCCCAGTTTGTAGAGAAGGATCTTTCTCTTCCATCTACTCTTCTGAAGATGGGTCCGATGCTCGGTTTGATGGGTACCTTGATTCCGATGGGTCCAGCCCTGGTAGGTCTTTCTACCGGTGATATTGCTTCGATGGCTTACAATATGCAGGTAGCTTTCGCTACCACCGTTGTGGGATTGTTCTCTGCAGCCATCGGTTTTGTGACCAAGCAGACCAAGAACCGCTGGTACACCGAGGATATGAGCAACCTCGAGTTTATGGCAGACCTTTTGGAGGAAAAGTAAAAAGGCTTTTAAAGGTAAAAAAGGTAAAAAAGTAAAAAGGTAAAAAAGGCTTTTAAAGGTAAAAAAGTAAAGATATATAATTTATGAGACAGAGACGCAGAAATAGGCTTGCGCATGATGGCGAGGATGATGATCCGATGAGCGTAGTGAGCAACCTCTTCGATGTGGCGATGGTGTTTGCCCTTGCCCTGATGGTGGCACTCGTTTCGCGCTATAATATGACGGAAATGTTCAGCAAGGATAACTTCACGATGGTGAAGAACCCTGGCAAGGAGAATATGGAAATCATTACCAAGGATGGTGAAAAGATAAATCGCTATACTCCTTCTGAAGACCAGAGCCAGAAGTCGGGCAACAAGGGAAAGAAGGTAGGCATCGCTTACCAGCTGGAGAATGGTGAAATCATCTATGTTCCGGAAGATAAATAATCGGGGATTGCAAATCCCCTCAAACAGAAAATATTATTGTAACTAAAAGAAAAATAAGAAAAATGAAAAAGTTTAAGACAATGATGGCCATGATGTTGGCTTTGGTTTCTATGTGTGTAGCATTCAGCTCTTGCAGCAGTGATGATGATAATAATACTGTGGCAGCTGCCAAGGAGATAGCTGGTTCATACACCAGCTCTCTGGATATGACCGTAATGGGGCAGGCTTCTACATACGATAATGTTACTATGAAGATTGAGGCTGTTGATGATGCTACAGTCAAGGTTACTTTGCCAGCTTGCGGCGAGGGCATGATGGCTCTTCCTGCCCTGGAGGTTCCTGCAGTGAAGGTTTCTGGTTCTAACGGTGCTTATGCTTTCTCTCAGGAAAGCTATGCCGGTACTGTTACTGTAAATGGTGCAGAGAAGAAGTATACCGTTACTTTGCAGGGTACATTCAAGGACAACACCCTGACCGTCAATTATTCCGTGCAGTATGGCAAGATGCCTATGCCGATGATTGGTAAGTTTGTTTGTAAGAAGTAAGCTGATTGTTTCAGGATAAACTTTGATATAATTCGATGAAACAAAAGATATTCGCACTATTCCTAATCCTTTGCGGATTGTGCCTGAATCTGAAAGCTGAAACCCAGGGAGATATCGTGGGTAGAGTGCTCGATGATTCGGGCGCACCTCTGGTGGGTGCCACCGTTCAGATGGTGAATACCAAGGGAGGAGTAACCACTGATGAAGATGGATATTTCCGCATTCCTTACAGCAGGGTAGGGGCGGTGAAGGTAAAGGTGAGCTATGTGGGTTTCCAGACTCAGACCTTTATCCTGAAGACTGATGACAAGAAGGGCGATCAGCATGTTCTTCGTCTTCAGCCGGATGCTACAGCCCTCGATCAGGTGGTGGTTACCGCTACCCGAACTCCAAAGGCGCTGAAGGATGCTCCGGTGGTAACCCGTCTGATTACAGCCAATGACATCAAGATAGCCGATGCTACCAATATCCAGGACCTCCTCACCGAGCAGATGCCGGGTCTGGAATTCGGCTATGCCATGAATCAGGAGACTTCGCTCAACATGAATGGTTTCGGTGGAAACGCCGTGCTCTTCCTCGTAGATGGCGAGCGTTTGGCTGGCGAAACCATGGATAATGTTGATTACAGCAGATTGAACTTGGACAATGTGGGTCGTATCGAGATTGTGAAAGGTGCTGCTTCGGCACTCTATGGTGCCAGTGCCGTAGCCGGAGTCATCAATATCATCTCCCGTGAAAACAGCGAACCTTGGACTGCCAATGTCAACACCCGCTACAACGACTTCAATAAGGAGTGGCGTCACGGCGGAAGCTTCAGCTTCAATGCCGGAAAGTGGAATTCGCAGACCAGCATCCAGCGCACTACATCGGATGAGGTGCAGCTTACCAGTCCCTTCGATACAGAATCCAACATCCTCCATATTTATGGTGGCGATACCTTCAGTGTGAAAGAGCGACTTACTTACAAGCTCTCTAACAAGGTGAAGCTGATAGGTCGTGGCGGCTATTTCGCCCGTATCAGCAATCGAAACAACTACGATGACCACTATAAGGATTATTCTGCCGGACTGAAGACCGTGATGAATCTCTCGGAGAATGATAATCTGGAGATTTCATACGGCTTCGACCAGTATGACAAGACCCGATTCGTGAACAATGAGCGCACTCACGATCACGATTATACCAATCGTCAGAACACCGTCCGTGCCCTCTATTCCCATATCTTCGGCAAGAACACATTGACGGCAGGTGCTGATTTCCTGAACGATTATCTCACCACCTATCAGTTTGCCAACAATGGTTCCAAGACTCAGAATTCATACGATGCCTTCGCCCAGTTCGATTACAATCCTTTGCAGTGGTTGAACATCGTGGCAAGCCTTCGTCATGATTACTTCTCAGCATCCAGCCAGCATGCCACCACCGGTCGTCTGGCTCTGATGACCAAGTGGAAGGGCTTTTCCATCCGTGCCAACTATGCCGGTGGATTCCGTGCCCCAACCCTCAAGGAGATGTATATGAACTTTGATATGGCAGGCATGCAGATGATTTATGGCAATCCGGATCTGAAGCCGGAGAAGAGCAACAACTTCAACCTGGCGCTGGAGCATACCGGCAGGGTGAAGAATGCAGGTTTCTTGACCGGTCAGTATAGTCTTACTCTCATGGGCTATTATAATAAGTATGATAAGCGCATCACTACCGAGGATTATGCCGATTATATCCCGGGAACCGGTCAGCCGGATGTGGCTTCCCGTTATTGCAACGAGGATGGAGTAGAGGTGAGCGGCATCGACTTCAGTGCCCAGTACCGTTCGGATATGGGTCTCGGTGTGAAACTCGACTACAGCTATCTCCATGTAGGTGGCAGAAGTGTAGATTCCCAGTTCTCCCAGCCTCGTCCTCATACCGCCACCTGGCGTCTCGACTACGATCGCCAGCTCTGTTCGTTCTATCGCATCAATGCCGCTCTGTCAGGCAGATACCTGTCCTCTCCAGATACGAACATCGATAAGCATGACCAGGCATATCAGTTGTGGAAGTTCACTCTTCAGCAGCGATTCCTGGATGCTGTCAATCTGAACTTCACGGTAGATAATCTCTTCGATTATACACCAGAGAAGTATTATTGGAGTTCGGCGATGACCACCGGTCGCACCTTCTCAGTGGGACTTTCCGTTGACATCGACCGCATCGTGAATCTCTTCTAGAAACCGCCATCTGGCAGTCTCCAGACCCAAAATAGGTTAAAAAAGCCATAGTGAAGGATGCTTTTCTTCAAATTATGCCGTACTTTCGGTATAAAATCGTAATTTTGCAGTGATTTAAAACCTATTCATTCAAAATTATGATACGAAGAATCATTCTAACTATGGCTTTTTTGGCTAGCCTTTCATTATCAGCCAAGGATGTGAACATGGGCAGTTGGCAGATTGTTCCATTGCCTCAGCAAGTCAAGGAGATGAGCAGCGCTCCTTTCCGCATCACAGCCAAAACTACAATCTATTATGCTGCTGGAGATGAGAAGCAGAAGAAGGACGCCGAGTTCCTGGCATCTCATATCAAGGAGGTAACCGGTATCGAGGTAAAGACTACCGACAAGCAGGCGAAGGGTCAGATCCGTCTGGCGCTGAATGCTGGCGATACCCAGTCTGAGGCTTATTCTCTGTTGGTCAACAAGAATGGCATCACCATTTCTGCCACCTCTCATGTAGGTATCTTCTATGGCATCCAGAGTGTGATGAAGGCTTTGCCTATTGCCAAGGATGTGAAGAGCGTTTCCCTGCCAGCCGTTGAGGTGAAGGATGCGCCTCGCTTTGCCTACCGTGCGTTTATGATAGATGTGGGCCGTCATTATTTCAGCGTACCTTATCTCAAGAAGTTGATTGATGTCTTTGCGATGCACAACATCAATTATTTCCACTGGCATCTTACCGAGGATCAGGGCTGGCGTCTTGAAATCAAGAAGTATCCTATGCTTACCCAGATTGGTTCCAAGCGTAAGGAGACCATCCTGCCAACCAACAAGAATGAGTTTGATGGCGTTCCGGTATCTGGTTATTATACCCAGGATGAGGCTCGCGAAATCGTGAAGTATGCTGCCGACAGATACATCACCGTGATTCCGGAGGTGGATATGCCGGGCCACATGCTGGCAGCCCTGGCATCTTATCCTGAGTTGGGTTGTACTGGTGGTCCTTACGAGGTAGCTACCCGTTTTGGAGTCTTCGAAGATGTATTGTGTGCAGGCAAGGCCCAAACCCTTCAGTTTGCCAAGGATGTGATGGATGAGATCATGGATATTTTCCCATCAGAGTATATTCACATTGGTGGTGATGAGTGTCCTAAGAACCGTTGGAAGGTTTGCGAGAACTGCCAGAAGAAGATTGCAGAGCTCGGCATCCAGGAGCTTCCTAAGCATAGCAAGGAGGAGCAGCTCCAGACCTGGTTTATGGGTGAGATAGAGAAGCAGATCAGAAACCGTGGCAGAAAGATGATGGGGTGGGATGAGATTCTGGAAGGAACTCCATCCAAGGACATCACCGTTTGCGGTTGGACCAGTGTGAATGCCAGCATCCGTTCAGCCCGTGAAGGTCATCCTACCATCGTGGCTCCTATTTCGAATTTCTATTTCAGCAATCCTCGCATCAACAAGATAGAGGGTATTCCAAGCATTCAGCGAGTATATGATCTCGATCCTTGCTCAGGCAAGTTGACTCCTGCCGAGCAGAAGAACATCATCGGTGCTGAGGGTTGTATCTGGACCGAGTGGGTAAAGGATGCCGAGAAGATGGAGTGGGAGTTGTTGCCAAGACTTGCCGCCCTTTCTGAAGTTCAGTGGACTGCCAAGGATAAGCGCAACCTGGAGAACTTCTTCCCAAGAATGCTCCACATGCAGGATCTCTACCGCCTCTACGGCTTGAATTACAAGGCTGATATCGAGGATGCCGTGAAGAAGCATCTGGAAGAAAAGAAGTAAGTTATAGATTTAATGTCCGTTTCAAAACTGATACTGTCCCCATGAGACATTGTCTTATTTGGTTTTAATGGAGTTTCAGGAAATGTAAATCCCCAATCTGCAAACTTCAACAGGTTGGGGATTTATATTTTATATTATCTTCTTGTTTTACCAAAAACGTCGGAATGTGTGCCTGTAGTTAGCATGAGGAGTGTTAACTCCTCATCATTCTGTTCCCATATCAGCAGCCAATCTGGATTTATATGAGCCTCCCATTCGCCTTCGTGGTTTCCGTGAAGAATATGTGGCTTGTATTCTTTCGGCAGGCATCCTTTTTCTACCAGAATGGTTATGGCTTTTCGTAGGTCTTCTATGGGGTAGCCGCGCTTTTTGCAAAGCTTTAAAGCTTTGTCAAATTTCTTGGTTGTATCAAGTTTATACATTATTCTCCTAAGATAGTATCAAACATTTCATCAACAGAATTCCAATGGGTAACTCTGCCTTTCTCCTTGTCTTCTTCGGCAAGTTCAAGATCTGTTTTCTTTGGTTTCATGACAGAAATAGAACTAACGCCATTCAGCATTTTGATAGCGTTCTTCAATTTTGTTAGCATTGCTGGATCTGATACTGTTACCAGCAATTGAGGTTCGTTTATTGCTAATGTATTCATACTTACTCCTTTTTAAAAACATTCATCAATTTACAGCAGCAAAATTACGCTTTTTTCTCTAAACAACCAAGCAAATTAAAAGATTTTTTTTATTTTGGTATAGTGTACCCGTTTTTATGTGCTAACTTCATGGATTGACAGTCTCCTGACGGTATGATGGATGGAAGTCTCATCTTAGGGAGATTTTCCTTATTTTGCTTAGAACCATCTCTTCTTCATTTTCTTTAAGAAATCCTTGGTGATAGAGAAGCCGGAGGCATCACCTATTACGGAGTCGGTATGGCAGAAGGGACATTCGGCTGTAGGCGGCTCATCAGGGAAGTAATCCGTGATTTCGGATGGCGAGAAGATTTCGCCGCAGAAGAAACAGCCGCACTTTTCTGATTTTTCTATCTGTTCCTTGTTGCTGAAGCAGCAATCGTGAGCCTGGCGGAAGATCCTGTCTTTCTCCTCCTCTTCTTTCTGCATTTTCTCAGCCTTTTCCAAATACCTCTTGAATCGTCTCTGAAGATAGAGCGGCACATGATAGTGAGGGGCGAAGACATACAGCGACGGAACATGGTCGTGGTATTCGTAGCCGGGACCATCTATCACGGTATAGCTGTCATCCGTTTCATCGTATGGCAGTTCATCCAATCCTCGTTTATCCTTGGCAGCCTGGTTTCTCTCCCAGATCCATTCGGTGGTAAGCGGAGTACCGACAACGATGGCAAGTTTCACCTCATCGCCACGATATACTTCCACGATGTCACCCTTCTGGAATCTGATCTGTTCAGCGCTTCTGCCTCGGAAGGTCTCGTCAGGATGACGGTCGTATGCAGGCAAATCGCAGACTCCGGGATAGTAAATGCAGAAACGCGAACAGCAGTAAGACCGGTCGATCAGTTTTCCCTCACCGTCATACACTCTTTCAGAAAGACATTCGCGGTCGTAGTGCAACAGTCCCATTGAAATCTCCGAGATATAATAGCAGAAGGTATCCAGCGGATAGTCGTCTTCCTCCTTCATCTTTTTGCGGTAAAGGACATCCTGGTGCATCAGTCTCTCTGCCTCCTCCAAGGTTGTGGTGAAGGCTTGCGGACAATAGGTGTTCACCTTGTATTTCGGATAATGTGAACGCTTTTTCTCCTCCAGCTCTTCTGTTTCTAAAACTTCGAGCTTGAAGATGGCAGGAACATCCCGATGCTGTGGATGCTCAGCCAATTGCTTAAATTCTTCGTATGTCATGGGATGGTTATTTTAAGAATTGGTGTGTCTTCTTGTATTTTGTACCATCACAGTTGGTGATGTCGATTTCCAGGACTAATCCTTCCAGCTGAAAGTCGGGCGGGATGTTGATGGCACGTCTTGCGATATCCGTTTCGTAGAAGATGCTTCCGTCCTTTTTGCAGAGCACGATATCCAGATAGTCTGGCATATCTGGTATAGTTCCCGGCTCCGACATTTGAGGTCGAAACTCCCCAAACGCCTCCTTCACATACTCGAAGATTCCCCGAGTATATTTTTCGATATCCACCCCTACATATTGAGTATAGGGGTATTTGATAATACATAAAGACATTTTATTTGCCATTTTATTCTTTCTTTTTGGTTATACCTTTATAATATAGTAATATGAAGGGAAAATTTCAAAAATAAGCGCCAATATTTTGAAAAAAAGTATTGGCGCTTGATTATTGAATGTGCCGCTTATAAGTCCGCCCTAACTATGTTAAAAAAGGTAGTTAGGGCGGTGGTATCCTAAGTGAGGTAAGGATGAGTGCCCTTTTCTTAGTCTTTTAATGTAGCCAAAGGTATAACCTTTACTCCGTCTTCTCTGGTATAAGCCATTTCGCCTCCTGTCATGACAATCAGCAGGTCTGGCTCTCTGAGTGGCATCTGATGCTCTGTCTTGTTCTTCTCACGAATCAGATCCCGTAGTTGCAGGAGATGCTTGGCACCATCTTCTATCTCCCGACTCCCCAACTTGCATTCTATCAAGGCATAGCGGCCATCTGCAAGATGAAGCACGATGTCTGCCTCCAGGTCATAGCGGTCGTGATAGTAAGAGACTCTACCTCCCAAGGCTTGCGAATATACCTTCAGGTCGCGAATGCACATACACTCGAATATGAAACCAAAGGTTCGAAGGTCTAATTCCAGACTTCTTGGTGACATACCCAAAGCAGCAACAGCTATGGAAGGATCTACAAAGCAACGCTTGGCTCCCGAACGGATTGCTGCGGCTGAGCGGATTGCCGGACACCATGCCTCCACATCTTCTATGACAAACAATCGTTGCAGGGCAGAAACATAATCATCAAATGTTGGCATCGACGTTTTCTCCATTTCTACCGTGATGTCTGCCAACATCTTGGATTTCTTGACGAGGGTGCAGATGTTCCGGGCATAAGAACGCATGATGAGTCGAGCCAAAGCTGGCTGTCTTCTTACGCCATCTACCCTCGATATGTCTTCATCGCAAATCACATTTACGTAATCCTGTGCTATCAGTAATTGTGCTTCCTGCGAAGTGACGTCCAGTGATGCTGGCCAACCGCCTCGGCAAGCTGCAAAAATCAGTTTCTCCACGGTCATGTCTGACTGCAATCCGTCAATATCGTAAGTTGGGTCATCAAACAATAAACGTAAAGATATGGCGCCTGTTGATTCCTTTGACTCATAAAGGCTCATAGGATACATGGGCATCTTGGAGATGCGGCCAGTACCCGTATGCATGATTTCTCCGTTTTTGTCTTCGACGACTGTAGAACCGGTTAAGATAAACTGACCTTTCTGGTTTCGCTCATCTACGGTATTCCGAACAGCATCCCATAAAACTGGTGCTACCTGCCACTCGTCTATCAGTCGTGGTGTTTCGCCTTTGAGCAGCAAGGATGGTTTGGTGCGTGCCGTCGCCAGATATCCTTCACGCTTATCTGGATCTTGCATCTTGATGACGCTCTTTGACTGCTGCATGGCCGTAGTGGTTTTGCCGCACCATTTTGGGCCAGCAATCTGTACTGCTCCAAAGGCTTCCAGACGAAGTTGGAGCATTCTGTCTGCTATTCTATCTAAATAGTTCATATTCAATATGTTTTTGTTTGCAAAGATAGTAATAAATAGTGGAATCTACAAACAATTTTGCATTTTTGTGGTACTTTACTTTGTATTTTAACGGTGTTTTACTTTGCGTTTTTGTGGTGCTTTGCTTTGTGTTTTTGCGGTAAACGGTATTTTAATGTCCGTTTTCAAAACTGATACTGTCCCCATGTGATAGGGGAGGAAGATGAGGGATGAACTCCTTTGAGAAGTGTTAACGAATCTAACTGGTAGTTTCTTGGGTGACAACTCAATGTTTTGTGCCGCATCACTCAATGTTTTCTTATCAATAACACTTCGTTTAAATGATGGAATCACATGGGGGCAGTTTCAGTTTTTCAAATGGACATTAAACTATAGGGTAGAGATAGGTAAGATTTGTTAAGGTTGTTAAAATGTAAAGGTAATAGTCTTTTTGGCTTTCCACTTTCCTATATAGGATATATTATATTCTTATAAGTATATAATATATTAATAT